>WLWD01003184.1_pt1 | contig 61485 bp, 46 predicted proteins | sample 6712731 | NCBI WGS metagenome assembly WLWD01 (sample SAMN12718690, study PRJNA576275) | sponge metagenome | isolation source: marine sponge | host: Mycale hentscheli | place: New Zealand: South Island, Marlborough, Capsize Point | collected 2014-11-01 | reverse complement strand
TACCTGTTTTCGTGCTTTTAACTAGGAGTCCCTTACCTTCCCTGAGCTGCCTTTCCTGCCACTCCTCCTACCCGCTAGCCGTGCCTCCAACCTCTTCTATTAACTCCATTTAATGTCGTAACCATTAAATTCCATTTAATGTTACTGCATTAGTCACTCCTTATGACTGCAATATTGTTCCCCAGGAATTAAATCGGCAATTATTTGGGCAGCACAAATTCACTTAGGGGAAAACCACAGGCTATATTGTGTAAGATCGGCCTTCAGAAAATTGCCGAGATTGCCAGAGTATGACTACTCACTAAGATTGTCAACATCTTGCGATAGTACTGGTCTCATATACAGTGACATCTGATTACATTACTTGACGTACACATTTGCATGTATATTTATTGTCATACAAACACTTGTGTCCTAGGTGACCACAACAAGCTAGCCAGAGCCACCACTAATTGCTCTGAGTGTTGGTAATACATTCTAGTAACGTAGACCTGTTGGAACCAATACTTCCTTATTACAAACACACTCTAGAGAACACTCACTTGCCATCATTACAGCAGTATCAGGTAACTCCAGCATTAAATGTTGACACTTCTTGAGCTATCATTCACAGCTGGTCCAAGTCAGAGACATCGAAAGCAGCTTCACCCACTCCATCCCACTACAAAGAAGAGCAATAGAAAAACAAAACACACTGAAGTGAATAAATGCAATCATGAAATTTCAACTTATACTCCGCAAGCTAATCCCACCAAGAAATTGTAAGAAGCAGTTCGATAGGCATAGTCTCTTTAAAATATTCACTAACACAGTGGTTCTGGATCTCTAGATTGGTCAGTTGTAACACAACAAGAGGTAGGGCCATCCATGAACACATAGTATAATGCAGAAATAGAACGGTCAAGACAGTGTGGTAAAACAACAACAACAACATCAATTTGAGAGGTTAGCCACAGGGAAGAAACCTCAGCTCTATCTAAATGATAGACCTTATAATAAAAATTTTTTCATTATCCTAAATTAGATTAACTTAGCGGAAGATATAGAAAATGCAACAGTTTCAAATCCCCGATGTGCGGACAGAGCGTATTTCACATGGGCCTCAGTTTGGTGGACCAGCATAAAGAAAAAAATTGCACTCATTGAAAATATCATATAAGAAATTGAACATCAAAATGATTCAATTATATAAGAAAAAACTAACATTTCTACACAGGAAACTAGTTGCACACACACACCTGTCCTGTCATATTGCTGCCGTTTCACGGTCACGCAAGCCCTAATGGGCAACAAGTCAAAGAATTTCCAAGTCTGATCTACCCTCCTGGAGGTTTACACAAATGAACTGCCAGTCCTCCTCTACTAAGAAACCATTTCTTGCAGGTCATACACTGCACCGCTCCCTTCTCACACACATGCATACACTACTAATGAATGACAGGATTCAGTTTTGATCAATACTCATTCACTGATTAAAAATATTAGGTATCACAAGTTATGACTAAGGATGAAGTGATGGTAAAATAGCTTAATTACATAAAGATTTATTATTACTACTTACATAAAAATATACAGCTTCATACTAAAATATATTTATTTTTAATTTCCATAGTATCTGTAATAATAGTTCAAAAGTTTCGGCTCCATGGAGCCTTCATCAGTGACTTTTTAATCCTTTCGATGCCGTAACCACATATATGCGGGTGAGAACAGGTCTGCATTCTCCGAATTAAAAAAAAAATTCCATTTAGATTAAACTGTCTTTTCACAAAAAATCTGAACCTGACGACAACATGGAAGATGTAATGGATAAGAAAACCAAAAAGAAACAGACTTTGACTTTGTTCATGTTAAGTTATTGAATGTGCTTCATTATTACCTTTCATAATGTTTTCAGTAGGTAACATACTCTTTGTAAATGGTAGCTAAATACTAGATATTTCTCTAGCTACCAGGGCCAAACCAGATGCAAATCACTATTTAGACAAGTATAAACTCATAATATTTCGGCTTTTCGAACTGACAGGACTGTAGTCAGCTCTGGGAGCCCTCTGTTTTCCCGGTGCATCAAGTGGTATTCTCTGTCTGAGTACTTCACCGTAGCCAGCACGTCTTTCAGGAGTTTCTTGGGGTATCCTCTGTTGCTGAACCATTTTTCCAGCTCTTGTATTGCTGTTGCGAAGGTCTCCGGTGAAGAACATCTTCTTAATGTTCTGATGACCTCTCCTTTCACCATCCCTGCAGTGACTGCTCTGTGGTGTGCTGAGGAATAGTGAAGGTAAGCATGAGGGTCGATTTTCTTTGAGTATGGTCTGATGTCTAGTCGTTCCTCCTGGAGATATCTTGGACCTTTATACAGGGTGATGTCGAGAAAGTCGATACTGTTGTTTGAGCAGGTGAAGGTAAACTTTATGGAGGCCATTTGGCTGTTGAGGTGTGCAACGAGATCTGTCAAAGTGTCTTCAGAGTCTTGAAGTAGCAAGAGAACATCATCGATGTATCTGAGCCAAAGGATAGGTTGGGTCCCAGTCCAAGAGTTCAGTGCTGTTGCTTCTAGTTTGCCCATAAACAGATTAGCAAGTGTGGGGGCTACTGGTGTTCCCATGGCTGCTCCTTTTATCTGCTTGAAATACCTCCCCGCAAACTCAAAGGTGTTGTCCTTTAGCAGGAGGAGGAGCATTTCACGAAGCATGTGCTTTAGTCTGTGTTCCTTAGTGATGGGAGGGTTTGTAGGCATAGCTTGTTGTAAGGCCATTGTGACTCCAACTCCATGTGGAATTGATGGGTAGAGTGACTTGACATCAAGTGTGGCGAGAAGTAGCCGGTTTCTGGAGTCTGCTGGGATGCAGAGGTTTTCCAGAGCATGGATAACTTGTGTGGAAGAGGTGATGAGGGAGGGAACTGTTCCCAGATAGTTTCTTAAGATGTGGTTGGCCAGCTGGGACAGCTTCTGGGTGGGACCCGAGCAGCAGCTGACAATAGGCCTCAATTGGTGGGGGGTCTTGTGCACCTTTCTCAAGAAATACATCCTTTGGGGTCTCACATCTTCCAGCTTGGTAGTGTGTTTGTCTGCTAGGTAGTTCTGGATGAGGCCTTCTGCTTTGTAATGTGCTATCAGTTGATTTGCTTTCTTTGCTGTCTCTTTGGAGGGGTCTTCATGTAGTTCTTGGTATGTCAAGGTGTCTTGGAGCTCCTTAAGGCCTTCTTCTAGATAAGTTGATGTGTCCTGCACCACTATGCAGGTACCTTTATCCCCCTGTTTGATGGTGATGCTTTTGTCCTTCCTGAGGCTGGTGAGGGCTGATTGGTGTGCTTTGGAAAGATTGGTCCATCTGAGGTGGAGCTCTTCTGGGGACTTCTCCTTCAGTTCCCCTAGGTCTTTGAGCCTCGTCTTGATAGCTTGCAGAGGTTTGGTAGTTCCTCTGTGCTTGGTCTGTTGATTAGTTTGTTATAGGATTTTTGCATTGTTCATAGTAAGAGTCGAAAAATTCCAGAGGGTCTGGAATTCTGCGTGGAGTGGGTGCGAATCTGAGACCTAGTAGTAGAACTTCTTGCTCCGTGGAATTGAGCAATCTGGTGGAGAGGTTGAGTACTGGGTTGTGGAGGTTCAGATCCCTGATGAGAGGGGTTGGTACTGTGTTGTTCCATACTTGTATGTCCTTCGGGTTGTTGATGCAGGTGAGCGTCCTTAACGTAGATTGGGCCATAGGGTTTGGGGCTGCTGGGAAGGCTACCTCTGTAGATGGAATGGCATCTGTATTTTGTTGGTCATTCGCATGGCGAGCGAGTAAATATATGAGTATAGGTAAAGATGACTTGTGAAGGAAATCGCAAAATAATAGCAATGATTAGGCATGAAGAGTTAACAATAACAGAATTACCTGAATAAACTTAGAAAGCAGTGGCAATGAAGCGCAGCTTGACAAAGACTTCACAATTGTTTCAAGAAGAGAGTAGCTATAAACTTTTTGATTGAAACAAAGTTGCGTAAGGCAGTGCAGCAGGATTCTCCGTGCTCGTTAATTGAAAAATACTGGAACTGTGAACACTTTACCTAACTTACGTAATTAGAAGCGCGGGCGAAATATTTTGACGTACGCATACGTATTGAACACGACTGAGAGTCAGCTTCGCTCGCTTCGCTCGCTCGCTGAATTATACATTAATGTCATACTAGTGGTGCGCTCGAATAGCGCAAATGCATGGCGAGCGAGTAAATATATGAGTATAGGTAAAAATGATTTGTGAGGGAAATCGCTAAATAATAGCAATGATTAGGCATGAAGAGTTAACAACAACAGAATTACCTGGATAAACTTCGAAAGCAGTGGCAAAGAAGCGCAGCTTGACAAAGACTTCACAATTGTTTCAAGGAGAGAGTAGCTATAAACTTTTTAAGAGAGTAGCTATTAACTTTTTGGTTGAACCAAAGTTGTGTAAGGCAGTGCAGCAGGATTCTCCGCGCTCGTTCGTTAATTGAAAAATACTGGAACTGTGAACGCTTTACCTAACTTACGTATTTAGAAGCGTACGCATACATACCTATATATATCTGAAATCTCAATTGAACACGACTGAGAGTTAGCTTCGCTCGCTTCGCTCGCTCGCTGAATTAACATACAGACAAAACAATTTTGTGGGCTTGGAACTGGGAGCTTCAAGACAGTGAATTTACTAGTGGTGCGCTCGAATAGCGCAAATGCATGGCGAGCGAGTAAATATATGAGTACAGTATAGGTAAAGATGATTTGTGAAGGAAATCGCTAAATAATAGCAATGATTAGGCATGAAGAGTTAACAATAACAGAATTACCTGAATAAACTTAGAAAGCAGTGGCAAAAAAGCGCAGCTTGACAAAGACTTAACAATTGTTTCAAGAAGAGAGTAGCTATAAACTTTTTGGTTGAAACAAAGTTGCGTAAGGCAGTGCAGCAGGATTCTCCGTGCTCGTTAATTGAAAAATACTGGAACTGTGAACGCTTTACCTAACTTACGTAATTAGAAGCGCGGGCGAAATTTTTGAAGTACGCATACATACCTACATATATAATATATATATATATCTGAAATCTCAATGGAACACGACTGAGAGTCAGCTTCGCTCGCTCGCTCAATGAAGTGTTTAAGCTGAAAAAAGAGAAATTATTTGTCCTTATCTCTATAACTTGGTATACAGATACTTTAATACCAGAAGTTTCATATGAGCCAGATTTTGTGGGCACATGAAATTTGAATCTTGAAATATTTTAAATTTTAAGAAAAAAGTGTTTAAGACAGGATTTTTGAATTTATTGAGTTATATCTCTAAAAATTTGACACATGATGTAAAATTGCCTTAAAATTATTATGTATAACTTTAGTAGCTACAGTGCTTCCAACTTAAAGAGTGGATTTTTTGAAACTACTGTATAGACCCTCACTACAGTCATTTAACATACACATACCTTTTCTTCATCATCCCAACAATGTTTACAATAGTAAAACTGCCTGTTTAGAGAATGGAAAACGGAGAACAGCACTTTTCTCATTCACTCTAATACATTTTACGCCATTTTTTTTGACGTCAAGATTTTGCGGTAGTTCGTCATTAAACGTAACTAGTTAACGAGCTAAGGTCGAACGGTTATTTCCCCGAGCGGTAAGACGGGACTTTCCAGGCTCCTAGCATTCGGTATTCTGACATCAGGGCGATGCAGTTGGAGTCCTACGGGTTGTGCAGCAGCTCCAGACGGAAGCTAAAACGCTGGCCGTGATAGGCAATATAATAGCGCCGTAAAACTTGATACCTAGGGCCTGACATACAGCCGTAGCTAAATCAGCCATACCCGTGTAACAATTAGCGGTAAACTGGCGCCCTTGCACAAATACACATGCGCTGTTTTGTGACGTCGCGTTTACGTGTACTAAAGGCCCACAATCCGCTCTAAACGTCATCATTTGATGACCCTTACCGTGCATAGAAATTTTTTGGTGAAAAACAGCCACAACTCACTTAATTTTCAAGGTATACATGTACATACCTATAATTGGCGAGAGAGCGTAGCGAGCGAGACACTTACAGGGGTAACACAATCGAAAATCGGGGATGTTTATTTATTTATTGGCGAGCGAGACAGTATTAGGGGTGGATAATGCAAAATCGGGTATATGTTATATATATATGTATTTATGTATAAATGGTACGTATGCGCTTTAAACGCGCGCGCGGGGAACTTTATTCTCCTAAAAACACGGCTATTTAGGCTTGACTCCAGTTTTTTCTGAAACTACAGCATTAAGCAAACCTTACTTTATACTTAAGCTCCAAAGTATGAGAAAATTCCTGCTAAAACGCTTGTTTTCAAGACACAAAAAGTTGATTCGACAGGTTACTATGGCATTGAAGACCCTTTTCCAGACTTAATTTCAAAACTTCGCCGTTTTATGGGGGGATACGGAGTGCCTGGTTGTTGGTTGTCAAGAGCCGTTGGTAGTCAGAATGCCGTAGTATTAATGCTAAGGAAACTACTACTTCTCTAGGGAAGCTGAGATAAGTACGCAATTCCATATTTGTTAGCTAAATATGCAAAATTAACTCTGGCCTTTCTCTTTTGTAGCTAAGAGCTTGTCAACAGTGACTGGTAAATTCAAACAGTCAGATTAGCTCAAATTTGGTACTACAAAAGTTACCACTGCTCAAGAAAATTGGGTAAGAAAATAATTTTGTATTTGTGTGCTAAAATTGATTGTTTTTGTTTTTGTAGGTGAGAGCTTGTTGTCAAGAATTCAAGGTAATTCAGATGGTCAAAGTAACTTCAATCAGAAGTTATCAATACTCAAGAATGATGTAAGTAGTAATTCCATATTTGTTGGCTAAAATTACAAATAATAACACTGGTTTATTTTTTATCGTAGCTGAGAGCTTGTTCAAGAGTTACTGGGTGATTGAGATTATCAGAATGGTTGATGTTTGATACTACAAAAGTTACCATTAATCAGGTAAGAGAGTGATTTTGCATTTGTTTGCTGAAATGAAATGTCATAACTGCTATTATAGTGTTTGCATGAAGTAAGCTAAAAATAGTAACATTTTATGTTACCTAACTATCAGGCTCGCTCGTCATTTGTGCTCAAGCACACCACTAGTTAGTATATGTGTATGGACGTATGTATGTCATTTTGTACTTTGACCCTCGCGTTTTTGTGTTAGTTATGTAGTCGACTCCGTCTGAAATTGCACTAAACAGAATCCTCTGGTTTATCGATCAGTACCCGTATCACCCTAGAAATTGAATTGTTTACCGTTTTGAATTCTTTTGCAGGTGCAGTTCAAACTTGACAACTTAAGGGACTTCCATTTCTATTCGAGTTAGTGGCTGTGGTAAGTCAATGCGCTCTTTGTCATGGTTATAAGCCTTGCGCAACAGTATTTACTTGAAAATACATTGTCCACTAGACTACTGCGGGTAAGTCTGTGTAGGTGCATGTCCAGTTGTGTCAAAGCATTGTGTGCTACAACCACTACTCAGCTAAAGAATATCACAAAGAAAACTTTTAAATAACGTGTATTGTTTTGTTGTTGTTTTTTTCCTTCCAAGCAGTTGCAGAGAGTTGTTACTATGGCACTGAAATCCCTTTACCCTGTATGCTAAATTAAAAAACTGGACCTTATTTTCAGTAGCTTCAGTGTTAGAAGTCAAAATCATAATAGTATAGTCTTTAGCTCGCTGCCATCTGTGCTCAAGCACATCACTAGTATATCTGAAATCTCAATTAAACACGACTGAGAGTCAGCTTCGCTCGCTTCGCTCGCTTCGCTCGCTAGCTGAATAAACATCCCCGATTTTCGATTGTGTTACCCCTGTAAGTGTCTCGCTCGCTACGCTCGCTCGCCAATAATGTATGTATGTATGGATGGTACGTATGCTCTTTAAACGCGCGCGGGGAACTTTTTTCTCCTAAAAACACGGCTACTTAGGCTTGACTCCAGTTTATTCTGAAACTACAGCTTTAAGCAAACCTTACTTTATACTTAAGCTCCAAAGTATGAGAAAATTCCTGCTAAAACGCTTGTTTTCAAGACACAAAAAGTTGATTCGACAGGTTACTATGGCATTGAAGACCCTTTTTCAGACTTAATTTCAAAACTTCCCCGTTTTATGGGGGGATACGGAGTGCCGGTTTGGTTGTCAAGAGCCGTTGGTAGTCAGAATGCCGTAGTATTAACGCTATGGAAGCTACTACTTCTCGAGGGAAGCTGAGATAAGAACGCAATTCCATATTTGTTAGCTAAATATGTAAAATTAACTCTGGCCTTTCTTTTTTGTAGCTAAGAGTTAGTCAACAGTGACTGGTAAATTCAAATAGTCAGATTGGCTCAAATTTGGTACTACAAAAGTTACCACTGCTCAAGAAAATGAGGTAAGAAAGTAATTTTGTATTTGTGTGCTAAAATTGATTGTCTTTTGTTTTTGTAGGAGAGAGCTTGTTGTCATGAATTCAGGTTATTCAGATGGTCAAAGTAACTTCAATTTGATACTACAGAAGTTATCAATACTCAAGAATGATGTAAGTAGTAATTCCATATTTGTTGGCTAATAATAACACTGGTTTATTTTTTACCGTAGCTGAGAGCTTGTTCAAGAGTTACTGGTGATTGTGATTATCAGAATGGTTGATGTTAAGGTAAGAGAGTGATTTTGTATTTGTTTGCTGAAATCAAATGTCATAACTGCTATTATAGTGTTTGCATGAAGTAAGCTAAAACATAGTAACATTTTATGTTACCTAACTATCAGGCTCGCTCACCATTTGTGCTCAAGCACACCACTAGTTTGTATACATATGTGACCGGTTTTGGGAAAATCGGCCTAAACGCGGCATCTAAAGTTTTCTAATTTATTCTACCAGTAGGCTGCACGGGGCCTTGGGATGCCGTCCTCCTAATTTGGAAGCTGTAGCACAAGCCGTCTTCGCCCTACGCACTACAACACTTCAGTATTCACAAGCTTTGGGCTGATTGGTAAGGCGTCGTCAGCTCAGGGTAGATAAAGTGTCGTCACTGTCAGTAGAAATTGCTGGTTAATTCTAAAAAGCGGGTGCAACACACGATGGAAGGCGGTGTAAGTTTCCAAAAGGTGGCGAATGTACGAAAGAGAAAAGGCGATTAATCGTAACTAAAAAGCGGGTGGAATAGGCGAGGTAAGGCCGCGTAGGAGGTTTAAAATGGAAGGGAAGAGAAGGCAAAAAGGCGAGCGATTAATTGTAACTAAGAAGCGGGTGGAATCCGCGAGTAAAGGCGGGGGTTTGTTTCCAAAAGGAAGGTCAAAAGTACGAAATAGAAGACAAAAGTTTCTCAAAGTAGGACAGAAATTTAAAAGCAGAAGAGATAGGAAAAGGGGACTCTTTGACTCAGAGCTGAAGAAAGGAGAGGAGGGGTATAAGAAAAGCTCAGATAGTTCAGAAAAAAGAGAGCAGGAAAGGGAAACTTATGTAACCTTAACCAGTGGTAGAGAATAGTAACTGAGCAAGATCACTTGTGCTGCTACTGCGTTCTTAATTTGCAATAGGTCAAGCGCCACTATGTGGCGGGGTACTTGCTAGTTAAAACATAATCTCAGACCAAAAGAACAAGCAATCTATTAGCTGATTCAAACCAAAAACACTAACTGGTATATATTTGCAACGTGAAACTTCACTTCACTAACAACTACACCGCGGGCTGCAAGAAATTATTTGCTAACGTGATTATGACGCGCAGTAGGGGGCGTTACCCACAAAAGCTGTTACCTACCGGAGCTGAAGCCTTCGTGTTTTCTCAACAATTATCCCGAAATTAAAAAAAAGTAGCACAATTGTTGCTTGCCACACACTAGCCTCGGGGAGTAAACTTGCTTAGTTAGGAATAGCTTGTGGTGGCTCTGGTCCTTGGACTCGTACCAACCTCCAGCTCAGGAAGTTACAACCCCTGAACACGCATTTATGGTCATGAGAGTGGTATTGAACTACTTCAAAACTATGATCATACATTGTTTGTTCGCTAACTAGTTAGATGCTAATTCTATTGAAATAGATCAATGATCTGAGGGCTGACTAGGACTATCTTCATGTCCAAACTGCATTCTACAACAGATTGTCATTGAAAAAGTGAACTATCTTCATACATAGGTCTGGCCTCCTGCAGGAGAACAAAGGGGCATTCAACTGAATTTGAACAAGGATCCCCCAAAATGATATGAGAACTGGTAGAAATGAAGAAATTCAGTTATCTACCTGCAGTTTGTGGGGATTAGTCCTGTGGTCTTGGTTCCAAATAAGGATGGAAGTCTGCATTTCTGCGTTGATTATCAGAAACTGAACTAAGTGACTCGAATATGTCTACCCACTTCCTCAAATAATATTTTTGAAGTTTTTTGAGGAATCCAATATTTTTCAACTCTGAATTTGGTATTAGGCTGTTGGCTACTGTAACTGAAGATGATGCTAAAGTGAGTGAAAAGTGCATTTACCACTTCCAAGTGTTTCCATGAGTTTACTCTTCCCAGGTAGCAGAGCACACAGAGAGTTCTTACAGGTCTGGAATGGAAGAGGATTTTTGTGAACACACGCAATGTCTCAGTTGTATAAAGAAGTTTGAGGAGCATTTGAGCCATATGTTTACTTATGTGCTTGATTCTCGAGTTGTAGCTGAATTAGTGTTCCTTCTTACTCATTTTGCTTGTGTTATGCTGTTACAGATTACGTCTAATTTAAATTGAGAATGCAAAAAGCTATACCCATCCAGTTAATGTTATTTGGATTAAGTCAATATTCAGTGTATTATTGACATTGTCTTCCAGGGTTTACATGTAATTGCTTCTTGTTACACAGATTAACTATGAAGAATGCAACTTTTGAATGGTCTGAAAAATGCAAGGAAGTATTTTGACAGCTGAAGGAGTTGCTCTCTGCTCCTGCTGTCCTGGTTCACCCAAAATTAGGTCCTGGCTGTATGTGTATCTTGAAACTGAGGCCCACACTATTTGTTGTGTTGCAGGAAGAGGATGAAATATATTCATCCTATTATGATGTATCACATGCAACATGGGTGGTACCGCAGTATCTCAGAGTTGGAGATGCTGGGACTCACGTGGGCAAAGTTTGCTACTACTACATACACTTACATGAGAACATAGAGAAAGGTCAGTCCCACAAAGAACACTGTTAATATGGGGGTGCTTAAATAACACCTGGCGAGGTGTTTACCAGGAGGCGCTGTCTGGACACCCCACTTGAGCCTTTATAAATTCTGCACCAATCCAAGTGAGCTTATATTATAATAACAGCTTATATCCATTAGTTTCTTCCTTTCAAATAATTTTTAGTTGTGACTTTTTTAACAGCCAATATTTTAATTATAACTTAACCCGAGGTTTCAACTTCTCGCCTATTTCCTATTAGGGTAAACTTTATATGTAAATCAGCCAAATTATATTTATTTAAATTTTAACTTGTGTGTTTGAATTATAATTTTTTAATAAATCGGTACAGTTTTGCACACTAAAGCTAAAAATATTTAACATTTGAAATTTTTACTGCAGTCATTTCAGATGCCCCTCATTTCTTTCAAATCATATAGTAATATTGAACGCTATAATCCATGAACATCTCATTGTTTGTGATGTGAAAATGTCTAGCAGTAGCCATATCATTGATTTCAATAACTGGGATATGTAATTTCACCGACTCAAAAACATGACACACACATAGCATAGAAGAATACTCTATTTGACAATGGAAATTTAATATTTGACATACATGTTATATATATCAGCAAACAAAGCACATCTAAAACTGCCTATTTTTATTCTATTTTTTATAATAAAGAATTACAGTTGCTTTTTGTTCAAATGTTCATGTCATCCATAACATTAGCTGTAGCTGTTTTCAGAGAGTCATAAAATTGTCCCATTCCTTTCTTTATGTGTCAGCCTCAGTTGAATCTTGAGGAAGATGGATTTCAAGTTTTGGCCAAACAGAGCATATGAAAGCATAATGAAGTAAATTATAACAACAGATGAAAGTGAAGATATAAATGCAACATCAGCAGGCATGATTTTTGTGATGTCCAAATAAAATGTTGTATGCATGAAAGTGATGGATGCATATAAAAGTGTCAAAAAAAGCAAGCACAAAATATCAATTTGATTATGAAGCATGTTCTTGTATGGCTTGACTACTACAAATACAATGCTGGAGATCATTAATACTACAGTAGTGATAGACAAAATAAAGAAAGACTGAAAGTAAGCAGATAGAAATTGAAGTATAAAGCGAATGAGGAGGTAGTATGCTGAGAAGTACCTCAAATCAGTGGGATTAGTTCGATAGATACCTTGGAAAGCATCCATAAAAACATGAAGAGCATAACATCTGCCACCAAACAGATTCAAAACTCTCTGAAAAAGCTTGCAAGGATACAGCAGTAACAAAAGAAATGGAAGGACTACGAATGTGAAGGATATGAATATTGCCAACAATCCAAAGTGGCGATGCTCAGAGCTAAATAATTCAATAGAAGCATCTAAATACAAATACTTTTCTCTCAATAGTTTACCGGATTCATCATAGGCTATTGTTTTTGTCAAAAGGAAAACACTGACACTCAAAATTTTGATGCTGGAGAGGAGTATGAAAGTGCAGAATGTTTCCACGAGACTTGTACGCTTGATACGCTTGCTTTTAACCAAAAAATTGAAAGGTTTCCACGCCCAAACAATGCAACTGTAATCTCTGTCATACATTTTGATAAGAGTGTAAGTAAGGATAATCAATAAGAAGGGATACAGGGCTACAAGATAGTCTAGGGCTATAATATGTTGAACATTAAAGTGAGGACTAATGCAAAACAAAGGATAAGAATCTCGAAAGAAATCTAAATTGACAGGACCAAGCAGAGCAATAACAACTTTTAAAACAAAGGTGTTCTCAATTAGCTTACTGTGCATCCAAGCATCTATCATATAAAGATTAAAAGGAGACATTGCTATCTGTATAAAAAAGATTAAACCATTCATTTTCCCTGCAGCTAGGTTGATCCCAAACAAGGCCACAAGGCAATAAAAGCCTGTAAGAGGGAGCAGAGCAACACAGATGAACTTGACCCAGTTCCAATGGCTGTAAGTGCAAGGGATACAAGAGGACAGGTGGTAAGAATAAACTGCTAAGCCATGACCACTACTACAGCGGCCGCAGAATCGTCCAGCGCGATTGGACATAATTGTGACATTTCCATTCATATCATAGCGATCACACATTTCTCTGTTGAATGTTGAGTAATCATTCACTGAGTGCCTTTTCACCTGGATGTATGAATTAGGTTGTGGGTTGAAGCAAGAGTACAAGCACGTGCCATACTCAGTCTTGAGAGTTTCACTATTATAGTACATACAATTACATCTGGATATTAGAAGGGTGTCCTCTTTACATTGAATAGCTCCTCTAAGCCTATCTCCACAGTTCCACTGTCCTCTGCCATACCAAATAAGATGATCTTTGTGAAGATGAGAAGTAGAGTTTAAGGTAGAGTTATGAGGAATATAGTCTGAACACACGATGGTGGAAATAGTAATGGAAGCAGCAAAAATTGACAACAGTAATAACATTATTTTACGTAGCTATAAGCGAACTTGTTTTATTAAAATTTTTAGATATATTACACAAGGGTAATAATGACTTTGTAGATTTGATGTAGTATTGCCTTTGTAGCATTATCTTCACTGTGCATGGAAACCAGCTAAAGTTTATAAATAATGTTTGAACAGGTGCTGTTTGCTTTCAAAGTAAACAAGGATAAAATAACTCTACCTGTTTATGCTATATACAAACGGCAGCAAGTTCATAAACACTAAAAAAAAAGAAGAAGATAACATTAACACTGAATGCAGGTGTTGTTATTTTGTAGACAAAAAGTTTTGGAATCGTATTATATGTGGAAAATGCAGTGAAAAAGTTCATTTACTATATATGTACATTTGTATTTTATGTAGCTAGTGTCAGAATGAAAGTATTTCCCCCCTGTAAGTTGCATAAATTGACTAAAGGGAAAGTTCTGTCAGTACCTCCTTCCTACAATTTCACTACAACTCCCACCATACAAATGTATATATAATATTTCGCATTGACTTTTTTCATTTTGGACTTTGAAAAACAACAACACTGACTTATTGGTGTGGAGGTAAAGGGTGACACACCTGTTCGGTTTAATTCACTAGCACTTCCAGTATAGCACTACAGGCAATTATTTCGCGCATACTCGCTGATCGTCGATGTCTTCGATGTCGTCGATGTCGCCGATGTCGCCTTCATTCATAAGTTTATAACTATCGCACTTTCAAAACAATATCTTAGTTACCTCATTTCATTTATCTACTGTATCAGGTCATTATTCATTTAAGCTTATTGTAAAGCTTTATCTTATCTGGTATTTATACTCCTATATTACTTGTGATTCCTGTGTTTGTCTGTTTAAAACTTGGTTTAGTAGTCGGACAAAGCACAAGCTCAGGATTTAAGACCTGGAGTAAAAAGAATGAATTCGGAAGCTTGTAGCTAGCAAGTTATCTATTAAGTGTTTAATTCCTAGAATGTACATACACATTTTTCAACACCAAAGGTGCGAACCCTCAGCGCTACTAAACACTACCTAGCTATCTATAATTGGCGAGCGAGCTTAGCGAGCGAGACACTTACAGGGGTAAAAATGAAAAAATCGGGGATGTTTATTTGTATATATGTTTGGACGTACGTATGTCATTTTGTACTTTGACCCTCGCGTTTTTGTGTTAGTTATGTGGTCGACCCCGTCCCAAATTGCACTAAACAGAATCCTCTGGTTTATCGATCAGTACCCGTATCACCCTAGAAATTGAATTGTTTACCGTTTTGAATTCTTTTGCGGTGCAGTTAAAACTTGAAAACTTAAGGGACTTCCATTTCTATTCGAGTTAGTGGCGGTGGTAAGTCAATGCGCTCTTTGTCATGGTTATAAGCCGTGCGCAACAGTATTTACTTGAAAATACATTGTCCACTAGACTACTGCGAAGGTAAGTCTGTGTAGGTGCATGTCCAGTTGTAAAACTTTTAAATAACGTGTATTGTTTTGTTGTTGTTTTTTTCCTTCAATTCAAGCAGTTGAAGAGAGTTGTTACTATGGCACTGAAATCCCTTTACCCTGTATGCGAAATTTAAAAAGTGGACCTTATTTTCAGTAGCTTCAGTGTTAGAAGTCAAAATCATTTCATATAAAAAATAGTATAGTCTTTAGGCTCGCTTCGCCATGTGCTCAGACACACACTAGTTTATTTATTTATTTATTTGTATATATTTGGGACGACGTATGCATTCCGTACTTTGACCCTCGCGTTTTGTGTTAGTTCGGTTGTCGACCCCGTCCCAAATTGCACTGAACAGAATCCTTTGGTTTATCGATCAGTACCCGTATCACCCTAGAAATTGAATTGTTTATCGTTTTGAATTCTTTTGCGGGTGCAGTTAAAACTTGAAAACTTAAGGGCCTTCCATTTCTATTCGAGTTAGTGGCGGTGGTAAGTCAATGCGCTCTTTGTCGTGGTTATAAGCCCTACTCAACAGTATTTACTTAAAAATGCATTGTCCACTAGACGAACCACGAAGGTAAGTCTTGCGTAGGTAAGTCTTGCGTAGTTATGTTCAGTTGTGTGAAAGTATTGTGCGTTACAACTACTATTAAGAATATCACAAAGAAATTTTTAAATAACTTGATTTGATTTTGTTGCTTCTTTTTCAATTCAAACTGTTGCGGGAGCGGTTACTATGACATTGAAAACCCCTTTACCTCATACGTAATTTAAAAAATCGACTTTATTTTAATAGCTTGAGTGTTAGTTGTTAAAATCAAATTAAACAATAGTGTAGTGTAAGGCTCGCTCGCCATTTGTGCTCAAGCACACCACTAGTAATACGCTTGTGTGTCAGTAACGACGACGACGACGACCGACGGTGTGTGTGTTCATGAATAATTCACAAGCTTTGGGCTGATTGGTAAGGCGTCGTCAGCTCAGGGTAGATAAAGTGTCGTCACTTTCAGTAGAAATTGCTGGTTAATTCTAAAAAGCGGGTGCAATACACGATGGAAGGCGGTGTAGGTTACCAAAAGGAGGCGAATGTACGAAAGAGAAGGTAAAAGGCGATTAATCGTAACTAAAAAGCGGGTGGAATAGGCGAGGTAAGGCCGCGTAGGAGGTTTAAAATGGAAGGGAAGAGGAGGCAAAAAGGCGAGCGATTAATTGTAACTAAGGTGGAATCCGCGAGTAAAGGCGGGGGTTTGTTTCCAAAAGGAAGGTCAAAAGTACGAAATAGAAGACAAAAGTTTCTCAAAGTAGGACAGAAATTTAAAAGCAGAAGAGATAGGAAAAGGGGACTCTTTGACTCAGAGCTGAAGAAAGGAGAGGAGGGGTATAAGAAAAGCTCAGATAGTTCAGAAAAAAGAGAGCAGGAAAGGGAAACTTATGTAACCTTAACCAGTGGTAGAGAATAGTGACTGAGCAAGATCACTTGTGCTGCTACTGCGTTCTTAATTTGCAATAGGTCAAGCGCCACTATGTGGCGGGGTACTTGCTAGTTAAAACATAATCTCAGACCAAAAGAACAAGCAATCTATTAGCTGATTTAATCAGGCATCAAATGAAAACGCTGTCTTCAAACCAAAAACACTAACCGGTATATATTTGCAACGTGAAACTTCACTTCACTAACAACTACACCGCGGGCTGCAAGAAATTATTTGCTAACGTGATTATGACGTGCAGTAGGGGGCGTTACCCACAAAGCTGTTACCTACCGGAGCTGAAGCCTTCGTGTTTTCTCAACAATTATCCCGAAATTAAAAAAAAAGTAGCACAATTGTTACTTGCCTCACACTAGCCTCGGGGAGTAAACTTGCTTAGTTAGGAATAGCTTGTGGTGGCTCTGGTCCTTGGACTCCGTACTAACCTCCAGCTCAGGAAGTTGCAACCCCTGAACACGAATAACGCATTTTTCAAAAGTATGATCATACATTGTTTGTTCGCTAACTAGTTAGATGCTAATTCCATTGAAATAGATCAATGGTCTGAGGGCTGACTAGGACTATCTTCATGTCCAAACTGCATTCTACAACAGATTGTCATTGAAAAAGTGGACTATCTTCATACATACGTCTGGCCTCCTGCAGGAGAACAAAGAGGCATTCAACTGAATTTGAACAAGGATCCCCCAAAATGATATGAGAACTGGTAGAAATGAAGAAATTCAGTTATCTACCAGTTTGTGGGGATTAGTCCTGTGGTCTTGGTTCCAAATAAGGATGGAAGTCTGCATTTCTGCGTTGATTATCAGAAACTGAACTAAGTGACTCGAATTGTCTACCCACTTCCTCAAATAATATTTTTGAAGTTTTTTGAGGAATCCAATATTTTTCAACTCTGAATCTGGTATTAGGCTGTTGGCTACTGTAACTGAAGATGATGCTAAAGTGAGTGAAAAGTGCATTTACCACTTCCAAGTGTTTCCATGAGTTTACTCTTCCCAGGTAGCAGAGCACACAGAGAGATCTTACAGGTCTGGAATGGAAGAGGATTTTTGTGAACACACGCGATGTCTCAGTTGTATAAAGAAGTTTGAGGAGCATTTGAGCCATATGTTTACTTATGTGCTTGATTCTCGAGTTGTAGCTGAATTAGAGTTCCTTCTTACTCATTTTGCTTGTGTCATGCTGTTACAGATTACGTCTAATTTAAATTGAGAATGCAAAAAACTATACCCATCCAGTTAATGTTATTTGGATTAAGTCAATGTTCAGTGTATTATTGACATTGTCTTCCAGGGTTTACATGTAATTGCTTCTTGTTACACAGATTAACTGTGAAGAATGCAACTTTTGAATGATCTGAAAAATGCAAGGAAGTATTTTGACAGCTGAAGGAGTTGCTCTCTGCTCCCTGGTTCACCCAAAATTAGCTCCTGGCTGGTTGTGTATTCTTGAAACTGAGGCCCACACTATTTGTTGTGTTGCAGGAAGAGGATGAAATATATTCATCCTATTATGATGTATCACATGCAACATGGGTGGTACCGCAGTATCTCAGAGTTGGAGATGCTGGGACTCATGTGGGCAAAGTTTGCTACTACTACATACACTTACATGAGAACATAGAGATAGGTCAGTCCCACAAAGAACACTGTTAATATGTGGGGTGCTTAAATAACACCTGGCGAGGTGTTTACCAGGAGGCGCTGTCTGGACACCTCACTTGAGCCTTTATAAATTCTGCACCAGTCCAAGTAAGCTTATAACAGCTTATATCCATTAGTTTCTTCCTTTCAAATAATTTTTAGCTGTGACTAACTATGGAGACAATATTAGGCTTTAAACTGGGGTGTCCAGGCAGCGCCTCCTATTTATCACCAAAACTAAGTTATCCATAACACCCCATTTTTAACAGTGAAGGCTATCAAGACAAAGGAACATTATTAGCGAGTGGCAGAATGTGTCATGGTTTTTGAGCCATCCTCCTAATGATGAACAAGACTTGTACATGCTTCCTCTTTTGATGAAATGAACACAATCGCTGGAAAGTTTGTCAGGACTTTACTGGATTGGGTGGTTCCAAGAGTATAGTGTTCATTTTGAAAGTTTCTGGCACATAAAGCATCACATGTGTATTGTCTATATTTGTTCTATTGTTGTGTCAACTTAAAAAAAATTAATTACAACTGCTAAATTAAAAGGGTAAATTTTTAACAGCCAATATTTTAATTATAACTTAACCGACGTTTCGACTTCTCACCTATTTCCTATTAGGGTAAACTTTATATGTAAATCAGCCAAATTATATTTATTTAAATTTTAACTTGTGTTTGAATTATAATTTTTTAATAAATCGTACAGTTTTGCACACTAAAGCTAAAAATATTTAACATTTGAAATTTTTACTGCAGTCATTTCAGATGCCCCTCATTTCTTTCAAATCATATAGTAACATTGAACGCTATAATCCATGAACATCTCATTGTTTGTGATGTGAAAATGTCTAGCAGTAGCCATATCATTGATTTCAATAACTGGGATATGTAATTTCACCGACTCAAAAACATGACACACACATACACATAGAAGAATACTCTATTTGACAATGGAAATTTAATATTTGACATACATGTTATATATATCAGCAAACAAAGCACATCTAAAACTGCCTATTTTTATTCTATTTTTTATAATAAATAATTACAGTTGCTTTTTGTTCAAATGTTCATGTCATCCATAACATTAGCTGTAGCTGTTTTCAGAGAGTCATGAAATTGTCCCATTCCTTTCTTTATGTGTCAGCCTCAGTTGAATCTTGAGGAAGATGGATTTCAAGTTTTGGCCAAACAGAGCATATGAAAGCATAATGAAGTAAATTATAACAACAGATGAAAGTGAAGATATAAATGCAACATCAGCAGGCATGATTTTTGTGATGTCCAAATAAAATGTTGTATGCATGAAAGTGATGGATGCATATAAAAGTGTCAAAAAAAGCAAGCACAAAATATCAATTTGATTATGAAGCATGTTCTTGTATGGCTTGACTACTACAAATACAATGCTGGAGATCATTAATACTACAGTAGTGATAGACAAAATAAAGAAAGACTGAAAGTAAGCAGATAGAAATTGAAGTATAAAGCGAATGAGGAGGTAGTATGCTGAGAAGTACCTCAAATCAGTGGGATTAGTTCGATAGATACCTTGGAAAGCATCCATAAAAACATGAAGAGCATAACATCTGCCACCAAACAGATTCAAAACTCTCTGAAAAAGCTTGCAAGGATACAGCAGTAACAAAAGAAATGGAAGGACTACGAATGTGAAGGATATGAATATTGCCAACAATCCAAAGTGGCGATGCTCAGAGCTAAATAATTCAATAGAAGCATCTAAATACAAATACTTTTCTCTCAATTTTTTACCGGATTCATCATAGGCTATTGTTTTTGTCAAAAGGAATACACTGACACTCAAAATTTTGATGCTGGAGAGGAGTATGAATGTGCAGAATGTTTCCACGAGACTTGTACGCTTGATACGCTTGCTTTTAACCAAAAAATTGAACGGTTTCCACGCCCAAACAATGCAACTGTAATCTCTGTCATACATTTTGATAAGAGTGTAAGTAAGGATAATCAACAAGAAGGGATACAGGGCTACAAGATAGTCTAGGGCTATAATATGTTGAATATTAAAGTGAGAACTAATGCAAAACAAAGGATAAGAATCTCGAAAGAAATCTAAATTGACAGGACCAAGCAGAGCAATAACAACTTTTAAAACAAAGGTGTTCTCAATTAGCTTACTGTGCATCCAAGCATCTAGCATATAAAAATTAAAAGGAGACATTACTATCTGTATAAAAAAGATTAAACCATTCATTTTCCCTGCAGCTAGGTTGATCCCAAACAAGGCCACAAGGCAATAAAAGCCTGTAAGAGGGAGCAGAGCAACACAGATGAACTTGACCCAGTTCCAATGGCTGTAAGTGCAAGGGATACAAGAGGACAGGTGGTAAGAATAAACTGCTAAGCCATGACCACTACTACAGCGGCCGCAGAATCGTACAGCGCGATTGGACATAATTGTAACATTTCCATTCATATCATAGCGATCACACATTTCTCTGTTGAATGTTGAGTAATCATTCACTGAGTGCCTTATCACCTGGATGAATGAATTAGGTTGTGGGTTGAAGCAAGAGTACAAGCACGTGCCATACTCAGTCTTGAAAGTTTCACTATTATAGTACATACAATTACATCTGGATATTAGAAGGGTGTTTTCTTTACATTGAATAGCTCCTCTAAGCCTATCTCCACAGTCCCACTCTCCTCTGCCATACCAAATAGGATGATCTTTGTGAAGATGAGAAGTAGAGTTTAAGGTAGAGTTATGAGGAATATAGTCTGAACACACGATGGTGGAAATAGTAATGGAAGCAGCAAACATCGAAAGGAACAATAGCTTCATTTTACTTATAAGCTAAGTAATATAGGACTTGTTAATAAATGAAATTTAGATGTATAGCTAGTAAAAAGAAAGATTTATACAAAATGACTTTGGTTTTGCCGAACTATTATGTCATAGTTTTTTTAATGACCCTGGATATGAGCTGAAGTTTATATTATGGCCAGGAGTAGCCTGTTTGCTTTCAACTCAAAGACGACATATAGAAAATAAACTTTACCTTTTTACAACAGATAGTTAATAATAACAAAAAACAAAACGATGTGCTTGAGCAAAAACAAGTCACTTTATTTTGAAATTACATCTGGTAAAGGGTTTCGATGCTGTAGTAACCAGTCATAGTAACTTTTTGGGACTTGATAAACAAGTGTTTTGCAGGAATTATCTCACAATTTGGAGCCCAAGTTTGAAGTAAGACTTTCTTAATGATGCAGTATCAGAAGAATTTGGTGTCAAGCCTAAAAAGCCGTGTTTTTAGGAGGAAAAAAAAAAGGCACCCGCGCGTGCATTTAAGGAGCATAGCTATGTACCATTCATACACCCAATTTCAATTGTCCACCCCTAATAGTATCTTGCTCGCTCGCTCGATAACTAGTGGTATACTTGTGGAGCGAGCCTGCCTAGGTTACATAAAACTACTGTTTTGTTACATAATATAGCTACTCACTTACCTGAAAAGTGATAACTTCTGTAGTGTATCCAATTTTAAGCCATTCTAACTGCCTCAATTACCAGTAACTGGTAAACAAGCTTGCAGGTCTACCAAAAAACAACAACAACATGGCCAGAGTTATTTTTGTAATTTTAGCTAACAAGTATGGAACTACTACTTACCTCACCTTCTCCCAAATAATGGTGGCTTCCTATAAACCACTATGGCTACCAGTGACACTTGACAACCAACGAGTGGCATTTAGCAGCTTCAAAAAATGATGAAGCTTTGTAATTACATTTGGTAAAGGGTTTTCAATACCATAGTAACCATTCACAGTAACTTTTTGGGACTATAAAAACAAGTAAGACCTGCTTAATGCTGTGGTATCAGAAGAAAGTGGGGTCAAGCCTAAAATGACGTGTTTTAAACCGGCACCCATGTGTAGTTTAAGGAGCATACATACCAATTCATATATACATAATATATATATTTATTCCACCCTAGATATCTTCACAATGATATTTTTAGGTACATGACCCGTGAAATAACTCACGATATTTCAAGCTGTTATTTCACGCTATACTGCGCAAGCTCATTACCCTTGTAGTTATAGCAACTGGCCAAACTTTTCAATTTTCTCTGGGTTTTACAACTACCTTCCTCTGGTGTACCCTGCTCTTTACCCTGCTCAACAGGGTTAGAGCAGCTGCTAAAATATCAGCTGGGGGTGTGGGTAGCCCCTACAACCAACTTTAGCTGTGAGTTACCCTTCCTCTAGTATTAACTACAGTAGTGAAGATATCTAGTGTGGAATAAACCACTTATTACACTTGTCAGAGTGTTATGGCAGGATATTTCACTCTCAGGCTTTATTTTCACTCGCCTCTGGCTCGTAAAAATAAATTAGCCTGCTCGTGAAATATCTCTCCATATTACACTCTGACTCATGTAATAAGTATTATATATTTATTCCACGCTAGATATCTTCACAATGATATTTTTAGGTATGTGACCGTGAGCTCACGATTATCACAAAGTGTTATCTCATGGCTGTAAGTGTTATCTCATGGCTGTATTGGCAAGCTCATTACCAGAGTAGTTATAGCAACAGTTTTCTGGGTTTTTACAGCTACCTTTACTCTGACTAAAACACGGACGGACTAAATTTGCGAAAAACTCGCGCACAGCGAGCGCGCATGCCTGGACTCCATGTAAAATTTGTCTATAATAGAGCTATAGTACTTCCTTGTTTCTCTTTCAGTGTCAATAAGTTGAAGAGAAAGATTTATTACTTAGCAAAGATAAGCCCAAACAGCATTCATTTATTGTTGTCAGCATCAACATATCATTTTTGTAAACATTGCCTTTATTTACTAGCATTCCATTATTGTATTGCATATTATCATATAATTATAATTGTTCTTGTTGTTACCAATGCCATGATAATAATTATTAACAATAACAACAAAATTAAAAATAATAATAAAAATGATAACAACAATAAAATAATAATAAAATTGTGGGGCACCTTTGAGTTTGAGGATGTAGGCTTTATAGCTACTCGGACTGCCCTCAGAAATGCATAACTGCCACCAGAGTCTATCTATATTATAGCTGATACTGCACCCTCAGCAGTAACTAAATCAAATACTCCTCCAATGCTCAGATGTATATAAAGGAGCAATTAATTAATAGCATGCATGAGATGTGTGAAGGTAACTACGACCAAAGACTTATTGGAGATATGGTGGGATAGTTAAATATTATATGGCCATCCATCCACAAGTGTAACATAAAAAGAAATGAGGCACAGACTGTGCTCATTAGGTGAGAGCACACTAGCTAAGAGAACAGTTAGGTAAGTTCTGGTATAATGTTTGGTGAGACAAGTCACATCGTTTTTCTTGCTGAATGGTTTGTTTTCTTTCCAGACAATCCTGCAGTTGCAGCCATCTTCTTCATTATTGTGTTAATCCTGTCATTACCCATCAGAGCCAGAGTATTGAGATCAGACGTTAAATCACTCTTACCCCGAATGGTAGCAGTAGTATAGTCTTAGTGTTTGCTGTTAGCTCTTGCAACATTTCATACTGCTATATGATGCAGCAAGATGTAAGGACATAAATGCATGTAAATTAAAGCTTCATGTACTTGCATTGTGCACTTATTTCAGTTCAAATTCTAGGAACAGTGACATTATTTCTCAGAGGTGACAAGGCAACACATTTGTATAACTAATTTATGGTCAAGTTTTATTGTACAATCCTTATCAAGCTGCACAACACAAACACATTTTTTGTCTCTGTAAAGCACTTTACATTAAAAAAATGATGGAAAATACATTGCAGTTTCTAATTTTTTTGTGAAGTTTTTAAATGACTTGAACACTTTAGTGGGACCAAGAGGGAGTTCAAATTTGTGAAATGTTTAGTTTGAAAAAACTCATTACATATTTATGCATTTCTCACATTGTAATTTGTGTAGCTACTTACCTGTCTTTTTTCCTTTTTTGTCTGACCATGAGAACATAGTCATGTCTACTGAATGACCTTGCCTATCTTATAGGTTTTCACCCTAGATGACTGCGACCCACCTTACTCAGCTTTCGTTAATGCTCTAATAGATTGATAAACTGTAGCTTTCCTATAATTATAATGGTATGACTACTCTGTATTCCTGTACTAGTTATTTGTGAGTGTGAGAGTTTGTTTATTGCAAGGTCTTTTCAGTTACATTCTTAAGAAGATGGACAAGTGACAGATGCACGCACAAACGATCAAGTGTGTTTTTAATAGGATTGGCATGCCCAAATGGTTTGGATTAGTGAACTTTAAATTAACAAACTTTTTAAAAGACTATCTGTTTTATTTCAATTTTTTTTTAAATAGTTCTATTCAGAAAAAAATATTTATGAACACACAAGAGTTCTGTGTCTTGGGTCTGCTTTGGCAACTGCCCTATTTATATTTAGCAGTTTGTTTTTTGCCAGGTTTACTATCTGACTCATTTTAATGATCTGATTCTTTTTAAAAGGGTTTGACACCCTTCGAAATGGTTTGAATAGTTTGACCAGCCTGTTCTAAAATAGTCTGGCCAGTGGTCTGGCCTGTTTTTTTTTTTAATGGTCTGGCCTGTTTTAAACAGTCTGAGGTTTGGAAATGGTCTGGCCCATGTTAAAACGGTCTGGCCCATTTTAAAATGGCTGGACCATTTTAAAACAGTTGGTCTGTAACATATATATGTTAATGAATTTTCTAGTTAATTAAATAGTATACGGCGGTATATCATGTGACAGTATATGCATCTGAAGTGACTTCTTATTAATTATAGAATGTACAACAGTTTCCCCTCATAATTTGTGACGATGTATGCATCTGAAGTGACTTCTTATTAATTAAAGAGTGTACGACAGTTTCCCCTCGTATAATTTGTGATAGTGGACGCATCTGAAGTGACTTCTTATCAATTAAAGAGTGTACGACAGTTTCCCCTCGTATAATTTGTGATGGTGGACGCATCTGAAGTGACTTCTTATCAATTAAAGAGTGTATGACAGTTTCCCCTTGTATAATTTGTGATGGTGGATTGCATCAGAAGTGGCCCAAAATCATATGACTCAAAACTGAGCAGTTGCTTCACAATGGCACCATTCTTAGCAATTTTTCTTCCTTAAAATTTACGTCTTGGGAGGGGATGAGGGGAGGGGAAAGGGGGAGGGAGGGGGGGAGAGAAAACTTCTAACATTCACTAATAATGTATTTACCATATAATATGGGGCATGCAGGCCTCTACATTCACATTAAAGAAATCCACTTCAAGTATCCCTCTACATAATTTTAGCAGTTCAATGTGATGAATTCTGGCTTAAACGTGGAGTTCGAAGTTATAATTCAATGTTGTTCTTCTCTTATGGCCTTGTTTACAACATTCTGGGTATAAAAGGTGAATCCCCGGTGTGCCCTTTGACCAAGCTCCTTCTCCATTCAAACTTAAAAAGTAGTCGCACAAAGAAAAGCCTTCCAGAATAGCTCACTATTCATCAATTATGTTTAATATGAGTGTCAACACACAAACAGGTGTTATATAATTACTTTTGCTTGTGATATAGCAGAGTAATAAACTCTAGCTCCTATCAATGCTGTGTGTGTATACCAAATTACTTCTTGATTGAAGGTGATCCCTCCAGGATAGTATCTAGCAGTACTTGACAGTATACTGTAAATCCTGTGTAGTTGAATTTAGCTGTGTCAATGGCCAACAGTACTCTTCTTCTTTTTATCCCGCAGTTTTCCTCACATTGTTTTTGTGTTTTCCTTATGTTAAGGTCCTCACGACTTATTCTTAGCCTGTTTCCAGTTTGTTTGTGTACTAAGTTGCTGTAATTTGTTCTTTTCTAGGAAATTGACCAAAATTGGCCACCACCTCATTGTGAAATCAGTACCCGGCTTATGGCCTTTCATACACAATATCTAGGACTTGTTTCCAAATACAGCATGGAAAACCCTTTCTTTAGCTAAAATTTACTAAGACATAGTTCAAAATAAAGGAGGGAAAACTGTTGCGTATAGCTAGAATTTATTAACACAAGTTTACACTTCAAAATAAAGGAGGAAAAACTGTTGCGTACTTTTTAATTAACTAGAATTCGTTAACACAATGTTTCTACACTTCAAAATAAAGGAGGATGCATATTTTTTAATTAGCTGGAATTCATAATAATAATGATGATAATAGTTATAATAATAATAATAACAATAACAAAGATAATAATGAAGATAATAATACCAATAATAATTATAATAATAATAATAATAATAACAAATAATAATAATAACCACAATAACAATAACAATATAGTTATAGTAGTAATTATAGTTTTATTACTAATAGTGTAATTGTTGTGTTATTATGGTTATTATTATGGCAATGGCAACAAGAATGATAATAATAATATGTAATAAAGTAATGGAATACTATTACAATGCATACAACAGTGCTATGTTGACATTAATTCTTTAAGATAATCCTGTTGAGGTTGTGTACTGTCAATTATTTTAAATACGGTTATACAATTTCACCAAAGCTTATTAAAGTGTAGTTATGAAAGCATCACTGACAACAAAATAATTCCCATTTATTAGTGCTGTCTGAGCTATTTTTTTCTTACCTTTGCCATGTAACAGATATTTCTCTTCCAAAAAATTGCTCAATCAATTTGAATGCAACTTGCATTAGAAACCCCCTTTAGGACATGCACTGGAGGAAGAGACCAGTCGCAGACTTTTAGCGGCAAAGGATATCAGTTGTAGTATCTATGGGTTGATACCGTAGAAGATAGCCTTTACAACCCGTTAGAAATCCTGAAAGCTAGATTTTAATAATCATTTTGTCAAATAAAGTAGTAAATTTAATACTTATTAACGCTTCGGCTAGCTCTAGTGAGTTTATGAAGCGTCAGCAAGAGAATATATTTGACCCAGTGCCCTGTGGATTAGAATACTATTTTAAGGAGGGTCATTTAAGGAAATAGCTAAATGCAACCTTCACACAGGCAAATCACGCGCAAAATTATTTAAGAAACTTAATATTTCCAGTGAAGGTCAGAACAGGGGGTGAGCGACTATGTCGGTGCTGGTAGCCGTAGCTTTGCTGTTGGTATTGCTGAAAGATTCTTCTGCAGTTCCGCTCTCCAGCTTTTACCCTTACGGTAGGGCCGTGGGAGACACCAGATTGCATGACAACGACGACGACTCTTCCTCAGTTATTATGCTATCAAGACCTTTTAGCTTCTTTGGTACTAGGCACTTACGTCTCTTTGTAAGTTTTTTTTGACAACTTATTTAAACAAATGATAGGATAATTATAATATGTAATACTGTCTTTAGGTGAACACCAATGGTTTAATTTCCTTTGATACACCCTTTATCTCCTACGTTCCTACATCCTTTCCACTGAATGGCAGCCTACAGCTAATAGCTCCTTTCTGGGGTGATGTAATTATTCCACCTGGTTCTGTTTGGTATCGAGAAGCAAGCTCAGATTCAGCCATTTTGAGGCGTGCTCAGAGTGACGCCCAGAGGTACTTTATGGGTCTTAGAAATTTTCGGCCTTCATTTGTTTATATCGTAACCTGGGAGCGTGTGGGACCATTCCCTGGGACACTACCTGATGTAAGTATCAAACCGTCTATGATATTATTAGTCCAACTTTCCCTATATAAATGATCTATTATTCAGTTTAGAAACTTCAAGCCCAAAAGACATTATTCAATACACCCATAGTCAATTAATCGTATTCTACAGCATAAAAATGATTTGTACAGTTCCATATTTGTAGGATAAATAAGTTTAGTACATAATAGTCTTTGTCATTTTAAAATGACTGTAGTTAGTTACATTTTTTAGAGTGATAAGTATACAAAATTGCCTAACAATAGCATTTAAATTATTGCATGTGGTGTCTATTTCATGATGCTCTCTCATTGAGTGTTTTAGTAGCTTTGCAATTAGTTCTTTACATTTGGCTTCTTGCCAAAACAGCATATTTTAATATGCATTTCATAAAATAATATAGTTGTAACTTAAACCTTGTTGCCTTGAAACTTATAGATGTTTTAAGTTTGAGTAAGTGACTTTAGTGATAAAAAATATTGGATTCAATGGTTGACAATAGCTACAAGCAATCATCAAGTTATTTTTATGCAGATGCTAAAAAATCAAGTCTAATTTAGTGTACCAACTATTACTGTTCTAGAGCATTGCCTTTGAAATCACTCTTTTTGAAAACCCACCAATAATATCATTGTTCTTATTGTGCAGAGAAATATGTTTCAGTGTGTGCTTGTGAGTGATGGAGCACGATCATTCGTGTACTTCCTGTATGCCGATGGTCTGATTCAGTGGACCAGAGGATCGGCATCAACTGTGCACGCCCAAGTGGGATTTAATGCAGGAGACGGAGTGCGGTTTGCGGTAGTGCCGGAGTCACAAACTGCAGCCATTCAGAACATTGACGAGACCACCAATGTGGGTGTGAATGGGCTGTGGGCATTTAGAGTGGACAGGGAAGACATCACTGTGAGCACTTGCGATGCACAAGGTTAGTATTACCTTATACACACACATGCTGAAATATTATACAATTTAAGCTTCAAGGATGGCAAGTATATTATTGCTACTTTAGTAGGACTGAGCTGACTCCCACCATTTGAAATATAAGTCTGAATCCGAACATCATTGTCTCAAGTTTGAATTATATTTGTGCCAATATAGCACAAAACAATCGCAAATATATTTGTTTCAGGGTAAACATGATACTCTATGTTGTTGCTTTGTTTTTGTAAAATCCACTTATTTTAGAGCCTGTGGCATTGAACCCACTCTATGGGAGCATGTGGGGAGGAACAGCAGTATTTATAGATATATGTAAGCCACTGGAGCAAAGCCAGCAGATTCAGTGCAAGTTTGGCGATAAAGACGTCCAAAATGCGAAAATCCTTGGCAGAAATCTTGCAGTATGTGTGAGTCCATTATTGCAGAAGACAGGCTATGTAGCACTGGAAGTGATAATTGCTGGAAAAGTAACTGCAAGGAGCCAATTCTTATCCAGTGAGTGGATACAACTATAATGACATTATTAATTATGCATATAGACATAGTATATCTAAAATTTTACAGTTGGTGGACGGTTTGACTGCTATTGATTATTAATAAACTGTATTACCTAGTTTGTTTTGTTTTGTTCAGTGTCTCCAGAAACCAGTCATGCTGTTACATTTTCTGGGAGCAATGGTCTACTATTTTCGGAAGGAGATGAAGTGATTTTAAAGTGGAGCCCTGAAATTCTTATACCATCGAGATTAGAAAACAATATTACAATAGATGTCAGCACCCAACTTCAATTTAATTTATTTAACTCAGACGATTTTCGTTTTAATGAGGTGAATATTTACCGCTCAAACATGAATGATGGATTTTTGAAAGTTCAATTTCGATCCAGACCTAACCTTCGCTGTCCAGCTACCACTAGACAATTTTTGGAGGTGTGTCCCATTGTTTTTCAAGTATCTGTCAGCCCTGGCCAGTATCTACCATCATCAGTCAGTATATGGTCTGGTGTAGCATTTTATAAACCTAAAGATTTAGATGACTCTAAAATTCTCATGGATTGCGATGTTTGGAAAGATAGTGTTGCAGAGAGTGGTGATATGTCACTGTTTCGTGAGTTACCAGCATGTCCGCCGACTGTCCCTTTGGCAGTTTTTGATGTCAACTATCGGAGGGAGAGCATGGTGTCATCCATGACATCCGACACCAGCTATCATCAAATGTTCATGGAGTACTTCCATCCGAATATTACTGCCTGCTACAGACAAAGCATGTGAGTGTTAAAGTGGGAATAATTTCAGTATAAGTAAGTACGATATTCTCATTTTCAAACACAAAGTAGGACTAGAGCCTTTGATACACAACTAACCCACCGAGTTACAACTTCAATTCAGTTTGCTTTAAAAAAAAAAGACTAATAGTTAACAATTAGCTGGACGTATAGTTATTAACTTACTGTGCAAGGCTGGAACACACTCTAGTATATGTAATATGTATATTATATTTATATATATATATATTATATATATATATATAAATCTCATTCTCACACTGTTCTGCAGTCCCAATGAGAATGGACCAGGACAGCAATGCTGCTATGAGAAGGGCATATTGGTGAAGAAGCCTAGGGGAGGCAGTGCAGATAGAGAGTCTCCACTAAGAAATTTTAACCTACACATTCTTACGGATTTACTGCCATTTATTTTGTGCTGTAAAGGTACTACTTCCGTGTGCTCAGACACGTACTATCAGGCTCGACCAGAGGGGACAGAAATGGGGTACAGGCTTCCTGTTCCAGGTAAAAATCAAATAAGCAATAATTTGAGGGTATTGATGGACATCCTAAAGAATTCTTTTTCATCCTTGTATGTATACTACTATATCAACCAAGGCTATATTTAATTATTCTATTAGTATATCGACAAAGTATATATGAAGTCCATATTAAGCTAGAATTTATCACACATTTCCATGACACCAGGCACATAATGACACAGGCTAAAACATGAATGTCTATGATTCCAAGTCTGGAAAGACAACCAGGTATATATATATTTTTTTTAAATATTTTGAGCGGTTTATAATATTGTCATGCAGCCTGTGTCTATGGAGATCCACACATAGTCACCCTCGATGGTCACAAGTACACATTCAACGGGAAAGGAGAGTTTGTTTTAATACAAACTTCCACAAACATCTTTGCCCTCCAAGGAAGAATGGAGCAAGTGCTGGATCCAGAAGGGAATGCCTCACCAGGGACAGTCTTCACGGCCATTGTGGCGAGGCAGATTCTATCTAACACAACTGTGCAGTTTGAAGTGAACAACATTGACTCATCTCTGCTTGTTCTGGTTGATGGAGAAGAAACAATTTTTGACAATGTAGCAGTATTGGAGTATGATAATGTAGTTTTGTTGGATAAAGGCAACAATACTGTCCAGGCATTATTTTCTAGCAGTGCAAATATTGAGATTAGCGTATTGAATGGAATCATTAATGTAATGCTGGTAGCTTTGCCAGAGTCAATGAAAAGAACAACGAGTGGATTAATGGGATCCTATAATGACATCATATCAGATGACCTGGTACCTAAAAATGGAAGAAATTCAATTTCTTTAGATTCTAGCTTGGAGTATATTCACAACAATTTTGGTATTACATGTGAGTTATTGTAACTAATAAGATCATCATTATCACTCTCATCAAGCATATTTTCATCATTGTTATCAATTATTATTGGTATTTTTATTACTGTGCTATTATAATTACTACTATTTATATTAATTTATAGTTTAATAATTTATTAATAACAATAATAGTAATAGTAGTAATAATGATATTATTATTGTTGTTTTTGTTTTTGTCGTTGTTAATATTGTTGTTGGGATTTGATTATTATATAATTTTTATTCATTAGGGATCATAAGCAGTGCCAGCCAGAGTTTTTTCCTCTATCGTCCAGGAGAAGATTGGAGGACATATTACTTCCCTAGCTTTGTCCCAATGTTTGCACCAAGTTTCACAAACCCCTCTCTAGAGGAAGAAGCTAAGTCAGTTTGCGGTGATGACAGTTTCTGTCTGTTCGATGTGGCTGCTACCGGACGAGTAGCCATAGGAGCTGCCACTATGGAAGGGCAAGAAATGCTGGACACCATCATAGAGATGTCACAACCAAGTGAGTGTAAGGCGGAGTGTGTAGTATGCAGATGAGTATACTGATATCTCATTTGCATATGAACACCTGTTTGGGTCTGCAGTACTCACTTGTGGCCATATACGTTTAGAATTTATTACTCGCATTAGGCAAGTTTTACAAACATGTATGTTGTTTATCAGTTTTGTGAGTGTGTATGTGATTGTGTGTGCATCTACTAACTCTAGCTTAGAACTGGTGCTATTCTCAATAGGAGAACCTCATGATGAATACATTTGAATATACTTATAAGGTACTGGCATACAATTGCATGAGTACTCAATTTAGTATTTTTCTTACTTGTAGAGTATATTTCATCTAAACACACCTGTGTGTCAATAACATGTGATGACGACAACAGGGCCATAGCAGCAAGCAAATTTTAACTGGTTTGGCACCTAAAATAGGTGTGGCTTATTTTTATTAAATAAACAATTAAAATCGGGGATATTTTTTGGTTTGTACTTTTGTGTACATATGTGTGTGGAACTATGTATGTCATTTTATACTTTGACCCTCACAATTTGTATTTGGTTGGTAGTCGATCTCATGCCATACTCCACTAAACAGAATCTTTTGGTGTAGCAATCTTTACCTGTATCATCCAAGGAAATTTTGATTTCCTCTTTGAATTAGGTTGTCTCTGACATGATCTGATTGTAGCAGGACACAGAGAGGTCTTACAAATTTACCCAGGTTTATTATTACTTAGTGACGGTGGTGACACTGTTTTTGTTTTTGTCAACAAACTTACTCAACTGTATCGTTTTTAGTTGAAAATCCATTGTTTAACACAAACATTTCATGGAATAAATATCTATTGGTTACTTTGCTTTCTTGAAAACACAGCTTTTTATTTTAGGCTTCCACCCAGTATTTTCTGTTACTACAGTCGTTTGCAAGTTTTGGCTCAAAACTGTGCAATAATTCCTTAGAATTGCTGGCTTCTTTAAGTCACTGCAGTTGCGGTAAGTGGTTACTATTGCATTGAAAACCCTTTACTATCCCTAATTCCACTAACTCATCTGGTTTTAGTAGCCAAGTGATTTTGTCAGGAGCAACTGGTCACTTAGATATTCAGAATGTTTTTTCCCCCTGATAAATTTATACTACAGAGCTATGGTCATTTAGATAGTCACAATGGCTATAATTGATGCCACAGAAGCTACTACTACTTAGGAAAATCGAGGTATTTTTTACTAAAATTAATAGCAGTTGCTGTATACCTACATATTTATGAGTAAATGGACTCAATAATGCCTAGGTGAATATGAACGAGAACATTAATTCCAGGAAAGCTAAATAAAAGTAACTGTTTTTTTTAAAGATGTTGTAATTGGCAAGCTTTAATCAGATTTAAGGAGTTTAAAAGTGATTTTGTTTGAATTAATAGTGAACAATGGTTTGCTCACCATTTGTGAGAGGAAACATATTATAAACACGTGTGTCATTAAAAATAGCAACAATGATGTCGACAATGTGTGTAATTCATTAGCTACACTGAGTTGGTAAAGCATCGCCACAAACTGAAGGGGTATAGAAATAATCCTAATTTTCAAAAGCATAGTGCTACTGTGAGGCATGGTACTTGTTACTACTAAATAATCAAACAAAAAAGTTTAAAACAGAGAATTGCTGGCCACACATAGAGTGCCATACAGCATCTATGGCAGTAAAAGGGTTAATACTGTAATATCTCTTTAAGTCCTAAGTGGTCAATGTACCATTTTATATTGGTAATAAGAGAAAATAACATAGATAAAATTAATGTGACTATTATGGCATATAGTTGTCTGTAGTCCTGTATGTGGGAATGGAGTGTGTCTTGAAAACAACACTTGTTCCTGTGACGATGGCTACACTGGTGACAGATGCAATGTGGCAGGTAAGGGAAAAGTAGACCTCAGATTTTGATTATTGGGAAGTTAACATTGTATTTATGTCATTAGATGAATGCTTGGTATTTCGCTGAATATATATAATATATATATTATATATATATTTATGTTCTACGAAAGCAAATAGTAGTAATTTTTGTTGCCTTAATTTTCCTAAATTTTTCACTGCTTGTCCCATTGCGGTGATCATTTTAGTATTTCTATGTACTGTAGAATTTCGAAGGGTTTAATCTTGTTAGAGACTAAACCCTTTCAATATTCTACAGTACGTATTATATATAGTGAGTATATATAATGTCCAATATGCATTACTAAGTATCGTGAGTTAAATATGGTTGTAAGTCAATGCAATACTTAGCCCACCTTGAGTCAGGTATTTTGCACCCTAAAATGTGTGGGTACATTTCTGCACATCCACACTATTTAAAATAACTAGCTCATTCAAATAGAGTGGCACCTTAGCCCATAAACATTCCTATCCTTTAAAAATATAAATACGGACTCAATCGACAGAAAAATGCCAAATAACCTTTACTAATCATAGGTAGCTATTGGCATTAAGCTTACAGTCTGAGAAAATACAGAACAAATTCTGGCAGGTCAGTTGTGGCCTTGCCAGTGTAGGATGTCATAATTAAAAAGGACAGAGCTGGATAAAGGGCACATTAATCTAGGTGTGTGAGATATAATAGCACAAAAAATATTTCATGCTTGGTTTACTTAAGAAAAGGAATTATTTAGTTACTAATTCAATAAAGTGACTTTGTTTATAAGATACTTCATTATGAATCCTTCAAAGATGGATTAACATTATGGGATCATGAAAATAATCAAGATTATAAGTATGGTGCACATCAGTTTTTTTTACTTAAACTGGAGAAGGAATGGCTGACAATATAATTATAATACCTGTAATATAAGGAATTATACCATCTAGCTAATTAAGTGTGACATTAATTCTGAATGTATTGATATATTTAGTACTAGAAATATGTGACATTAATCCATGCCAAAACAATGGAAACTGCACAAAGCTGGCTTCATCAGTTCGGTGCATTTGTACTTCACAATACATGGGAAGCCTCTGCCAAACTAAAGGTATTAATATCTTTGAATTTGTATTTCAAGTTATTGATTTATTTTTGTTTTTTGATAGTTCCCCCATTTCAGATTAGTTTGGTGAATGGTAGCCCTCGCATTGTAGGAAATACAGTTTCGATTGAATTCACTTCAAGTAAGCCTGCATATTACAAGTGTGCTCTAGATGGAAAAGACCTGCCATGTAAGTTAAATGGCATGCAATGAACGTTATTTGGTGTGAATGCTATTTTTATACTAAAAACTCATTTGTTAAATCCTGAACTCTTGTTTTGCTACTATTGTTTCTTGCAGTAGCAATTTCAGTGCACCATGCAGTTATAATGTCTATCTAAGAAGATTTTATATTATGTATATTTGTAACCAATACAAGTGTTGACTTAAGTTCCATAGAGATGCCATAAATAGAAATATAATTATAAAAAATCTACAATGGTGTGTGCTATTTTAAGAGACAAGCATTCATTGTTTTGTTATTGTCTTACTACTTTTGCTACTTACTGTGGAAGAGCTGAAATTAAAGCTACAATAGAGCAAAGATATTAAAGATTGACTTGCTGCTATCATCATGTGGCTAACTATTTTAGTATAGGTAAACTAGGTAAATTAATTAAGATTCAAAGTCATTAGAATTTACTATAGTGACATATGACTTCTCTACTGCATGAACTGAGTTTAACAATTGTATTTTTTTAGGTTCACTGCAATATTTGACTTTAATGGATGTGACTGAAGGAAAACATACATTTAGGATAATTGCAAAGACTGAAAATGGTGAAAGACAAGCACTTCGGCGAAACATTTATATAGGTAATAAAATGCCCTGTATCTACTCTATATATTGTAGGAGCATTATTGTAGTGTCTATTATGATCTAGTAGACACTTTATATTGAATTTATTGTTAAGATATTCTGTGAAGTTGCGTTAGCTATGAATATGTGAACATTTTAATCTACACTAGACGAACATCTACATAAGCACCCTAAAAAATGATATACACCTTCCATAATTGCCCGTGAACAATACACAACTTTGTACTAAAAAGAGTGTTTAAGTTGCAAAAAAACAAAGAATTTTTATGAAAAAAGTCCATAAAATTATGGTATAAAGAGAAATGTCATGTCCTTTTAGCTACAAAGGAAAATCTATTTCTTTTTAACTTGCATATAAACTGGCTTTGCGAACGGTCACTCCATCTTTGTGTATATCTTTTATATTCCGAATATTTATTTATTCTAAATGAACACTTAGGATCAATATTAATATTCGGAATAATTAGTCTCTCTAATTACAGTGAAGTTTTTTTTTTGTTATGCAACCAAGGAGACTGGGAAACTGTAGTTTAAGATAATGTATGTATGTTTGTGTGTGTATATTTGTAGGTAATTGTGTGGTTCAACTTATCAACAATGGCTTGACAGTGGTAGAGAATGCTATAACAGTGGAGTTCTCGAGATCAGTGAATGTGCCATTATCTTGCAGATTGGATGGCACACTATTTGACACATCATGTGAAAGTCCGCTGAGGCTGAGTAATCTGAGTCCTGGAGAACACAGGCTAGCCATCAAGCCAGCATGTGGAAGTGCTATTGCTACAAAGTTTAATATATAACCTTGTTCAGTTATTTGTGTTTCCGTATTTACTTATTATGATTTTTGTTAACTTTAACCCAGGGTTTTGATATTTATAGCTAGTGCTTTGGTTCAGAGGAAGTAGTTTTGAAATTCCAATGCTTACTGTCTGATTGTAACTATCTCTGTCACTTCATTTGTGTACGAATATATTTGATATGAAACCATTTGACCTTATAAATTGTATACTTATTTACCTATAACTACAATTTGAAAACATCATTAATTATAAAGTCACGATGTGTAATTTGAGCTATTATCTATAGCTAATTGCTATAAATAGCGAGAATACTGCAGGTCACATTAGGTAACTACAATTATCTGTAAGGTGTTAGCTAAATACAGCAAACCAGTACAGTGTACCTAAAAGCAGTCTATGTTATGAATTTTAATAAAGAATTGAATTTGCTCTCAAAATACAACATCATGTCTGACTTAAATTTTGAGTAGATACAGTACTTATTTATCAGGCCCCCAAAAAACAAAAAAAAGGTATATACAACATTACTCAAATATTTAATTGCTGACTTCATTACACATGCATAATAATACAAAATCGAATTAACAAAAAAAACAAAAAGAACAACATCTAGCATGAGGTCAAGGTCATACCAGTTCCTTGACCCCACCAGCTATACTTCCTAAACTTGCAAGACTTCAATTCATAAGGGTCACACATAGTTTTTACCTATAGTGAGGCTCTTTACAAAATAAAATAGTGCACAAATATATCTGTCAATGAAGTATAGAAAGTAAATAACTGGTAACCATGGTAAGATAACGAGTAGCGTACTCCTTACTATTATAATGTAAATAAAAATTATTATTTAAATAGCATATCTAATAATATCAGTCCTAATTTATTCATTTCAGACAGCCATGGGTGGAGATAGATCGCATTAACCATTGACCTAAAGTAAGGTAAGGTAGAGTAAAGATAATAGCTGTATTACTTGATATTTCTTCTGACTCTCCTTTTGCTAGATTCTAATGAACAGCCAAATGTAATAAATGGGTGGGTGGAATATGTAATAATATTAACAATTTTAACAGTAAAAACTGCTATTATTATAATTGTTTGTTTCAACCAGAATGACTGAACCAAATTTGGTATGTAGGTGAAAATTTTATGTCCAATATTTAATGGACAAACTTTAAATGGGTATAAATTTGATAGCTTTCATTTTTCATAATTACTTAATTATAGCCAATTACATTGGTATGGTAAGGGTTTTGAAATGATGACATTTAAAGCAAATATGTGTGCTGCATGATGTCAAAATGTGCGCATGCGTTTGCCATAATAAATCCAGCTGGTGGTACCATGTACTGCACTTTATTCAATCATAGTAGTATGGCTTCACTGGCAATGGTTTCGTTTGTGTCTCAGCCTAGGAGAATCACTGCGGTGTAGGAAGATGTTTTAGCATGGAATAGAAAAATTGTTCATGTGAGAAATCACCTCATGAGATAGTGCCCCAAAATTATGGGCAGGGGGGGTCCAACCCCCGTAGCTCTCCCCCCACCCCATCCTAAACTTTACTATAAACAAAATGCCTTAGGATAGAGTGAGCCTTAGGCACAGTATTGTGAATTCTATGAATGAGGTAGTTGAATACCGAAAGTAATAATCCTTCATCTTTATTGGTAGAACTTCTGTTTGATGCATGCTTGTTTATTTTGTCACCTTCAAGGTCCATGTAATTTTTCAATCTTTTTATACTAAGGAGGGCCCGTTGTAGTGTGCTGAATTGTAAACATCCTCCAAGTAAATAAGAAAAGAAATAAAGAAGCTAAATGCAGTGTGTGGTTCACTGTCACACGAGGAGTTGTTGGTGTGGGGGTGTAAATCCCAACCTGCTTCCTAGGTCACAGGTGCTCGCACAGAGGGTAAGTGGTCGAACTCAGAAAAGGCCCAACTGCCAGCTCTCAAAGAGGTTATCCCATGCTGGGCTAAGGATATGACAATTGTCCACCAAGTCTAAGTCTAATGTAACTCAGCTGTACAAGGCTAAGCTAGATCTGGGGATGAACTACAAGCTAATTACTTAGCATTACTTAATTGAAACCTGAAGCTGCAAGAAAAGAATACAAAGTGAGTTTATATGCATACAAGAGTGATACAATCACAGTGGGTTCCGACAGGTAAAGTGTGGTAATATGAATATCGTTAAGTGTTCTCTCTTGGCCAGACTTATGAGGCCTGGACATGCACGAAAGTTTTAGTAAGACAAGATAACTATTGCAGGGAATTTAGCATCACAGTCACGTCAAATTGTAAGAATTTAGCAAACAAAATTGGAAATTGAAGTCATTAAAACCTCACTTATGACTCTAGCTTGCTATTGTTTTCTCTTATTTTGTACGAAGGATGTTTATATTAAGCTTATCGATAGCTATGGCTAGTGACTTTAAGAATAAAAATTATATTAAATACCTAGTAATGCAGGACTATCTAAACCGAATGAATCATGTTTTACAAGCCATCAGTTGCTGCCTCTGTATGCTTAAATTGAAATGGCAAGTGGCCTTATATAGTCGTAAATGACATTACAATAACACTTGACTAGAGGCCTACATTGGAACTAGCTAGCTAATTGCTCTAAAACAATAGAGCATGACAGATACATAATTTGTATTGGTGAGCTACAAAACTCAACTCCATGCTTTATTATACTCAATTTCATAATTTTTTATAATCATATGCAATACTATAAACTATATATGAACAGTACAATGTTACAAAATACTATGTCATTAAACAGTGTGAAAATATGGTGTCAGTTGTTATATGATCTGGTTGTGTATCTGATAACTACTGTTCATGCGAGGGCTTTCTTTAAGGCATAAAAGCCTTTAAAATTCTAATAGAAACAACAACATAGAACAAGAAAGCATTAACAACAATAATTTACATAGCTGGATTAGAAACGATGGCCATTATAAATTTAATGCTAAGTATTGATGTCTATAAGTTATTGATTTAAGATTATTTAGAACACTAAAGAAAAGCAAAACACTTACTGAAATCACATGAGGTCTCTTGATATAAAGTAAATGCCCAAACTCCACCCACTCCAACATTACTGGTACTAGTAATATTTATAGCAGCAGGTGTGTCTGACAATGGTACTCGTTCAAATGTGATTTGATCTCCTGCATCGTAACCAATTTCTGCTTCTCGTCCACCTAGTCCGTTCACTCCGCCATTAAAGAGACCCGTCGTCCACCCAATCATATTGTCAGCGTACAAAAATAATACATATGATTCCATTCTTGTGGTAATAATGACACACTGGAATGTATTTGTCTATAAAAAGCAACACAAAAATCAAAACTTATACTATGATTGATATAATATCCGAGTACTTATACATATATGAATTATTATTATTAGCTACTAAAACTATAATTATGTTAATATGCTAAAACTATCGCCTTTTATACATGCATCTTTAAAAAGCTATAGTTATAATTATGTTAATATGTTAAATTAGCCATACGTACATGCATATACACTTAAAAAAAACTACCTGAGGCCCCAAAACATAAGGTACTCTATCCCACGTTGAAACAAAAACATAATCAGGCACAAGATCCGAAGGCTGTTGATTGGAGAAATACTGCCTTATGTCACTTCGAGCACGATTTAATACACTAATATCATTGCTCCTTTCTCCATACCAAATAGTTCCACTACTACTTGTTAAAACATGTCCCCAAAATGGAGCTAATATTGGAAGTGAGCCTACGATCCTTGGGATTGCTTCTATTGATGAAAAACCACTGAGTGTATTGCCAAATGAAATCAGTCCATTGTGGTTAACCTGTGAATAAAGAATACATGTATTAAAGTTTTGATTATAGCACACACTATTTGGTATTAAGTCGGTAGAGTTTTATTGGTCAGTGGAATTAATCCTCCCACTCATGTACGAGAGGCTTAGGATATTCTCTTTGTCATTAACCCTCAGCATACATGTGTATGAAGGTTATTGATGAGTGGGATATTTGTTTATATGTGTAGTAGATGTTCATATGTCATTTTGTACTCTGACCCTCACGTTATTGTGTTAGCTTGGAAATTGACAACTCCAGTAAACATTATCATTCAGTTTACTAATCTTTACCAAAGTCACTAGGTGTTTACCTATTTGAATTGGGCTGTCTCTGACGTATCTTATTATTTGTAAATGCGGTTAAATCTTACAAACTTACTGAGTTCATTTCTATGAATTAGTGGCAGTAAGTTTGTCACAGTTATACATCATACGCAACAGTATTGTTCGTACTTAACAATCCATTTTTCAATGGTCAAGTCATGACGGTAAGTCTTGTGTTTGTTCAGTGAACCAGTGTGTGTGTGTGTTTGTGTGTGTGTGTGTGTGTGTGTGTGTGTGTGTGTGTGTGTGTGTGTGTGAAACTGTTGTGTGTTACTGCAGTTTAGCGGGAAGAATAGCACAACATAAACATTTGACTAAATAGATGTCCTTAGTGTCTTTCACTACTACAGCAGTATGTAACGCCCGTGGGAGACTCCCTTGGCATTGGGGGTTATAGGACTAGCCTACACAATGGAGCGCCAAGTATTAAGCGATAAAACCGAGGTTAGCTAGGAAGACTTATTAGACAGTTCGTTCAATTCATTATCCCCACTCACGTGATCCCTCACGGAGCATGACTCAGCAGGTAATTATGCGTGGGTGATACAAAAATCAAGAAAATGGATGTGATTGAGTGTATGCATGACAAGTAAGTTATAGGGTTCAACTTAAAGCTGTGTGGTCATTCCTTGGAAATGATCTATTTTTGTTGCTGATGTTTTTTTTTTTTTTTTTGTTTTTGTTTTTTCCAAGTCAAACAGCTGGTGAGTGGTTACTACCCTTTACCATTGTATGCAACTAACGATTGTCGTTACTTGGAGTGTTCTTTGTGGGGACCTATCTACTGGTTACTTAAATAGTAATAGATTACCTTGGGGAAAATTGAAAGTAATATATATTACTAAAAATGTATGGTCAACTGCTACATATGGGTACTTCTAAGCTACCTTTACAAATAAATGGACTGAAATAATGATGAATAGGAGCTAAAACATAAACTTCAGGAAAACTAAATAAATGTAGCCTTTTTGTGGGAAGACTGAAATCAACTACTTATTGTTTGAATTACAGCTGCACATTGGCTTGCTCGCCTTTTGTGCTGAAGCACATTACCAGTGGCGGTTTCTTTGTCATTCAATCATTCATTCACTCAGCAGATCTCAAAGTGGCAGCCTTTTATGCTTTGGGAAGAGGAAATTAGACTAGAAGACGATTTAAGCCCACTTTAATTTACCACTTTTAATTTTTGCTTAGCATTGACATTATGGCGAGCACTGTTAGCTATAAGATCACACCCATTCTTTGTTTACCTGCCATTTAAACTCAAACAAGCATACAATTTCTACTGCAGTGCTGATATTTTTATCTGGTGCCTGGTGTAAGGAAGTTTCAGTTGCTGGAGTTATGATTCTTTTATCAACTGTTAGTATGCCTGCTCTTCAAAAAGTGTGCCCTAAGTGTTTGTGTAAAATCCATGCCAAGGAGTCCAAATTTTCCTGTGGTTAGCTACCGCTCATGGACCACGGGCAAAAACTTGAATTTCCTATAGTCACGTAGTTAGGAAATTTAATTTTTCACCACCTTTCCTGTAGAGGTTAGGGCTAAATGCCCTGCATTATAGGACATTTTAATGCTATCCTCTACAAAAAAAGTGGAAGAAATTCAAGTTTTTGCCCTGTGGACATTATTGGTTGCTAAAAAGTCACATCAACTTGTGGGGATTGATTTACTCATTCTGTAAAACTAAAGTTGTCCACACTAAGCCATAGCTAGCATAATTTGCTATAGATTGATCTGTTAAGATTAATATTCATGAATAAAACAAAACCACTATTGTTATAAGCTGAAAATTTAAAACTTGACTTAATTAGCAGTAGTGGCCTGCAGATTATTACTAGAATTTAAAACATAACTGACGGGCTGGCTCGGGAAGTTATCCTTATCCTAGTCAGCTCGCACCTGATGACAGCAAGGTATGTTGCTGCCACCAGAATCTATGTCCTCTTAAGCTACTCCCTGTGAACAGTGTACCCACCCGAAACTGGATAGTTAGAGTAGGCTAAATAATTTTAATCTAAGAGCAATGCACAAACAACGAATTAAATGGCATGACACAAGACTAGTATGACAAGTGGAGCCAGGGTTTTTTATAGAACTCCAAACTCCACTCAATACTCACACGAAAAGACGCAAAGTTCCTGCTCTGCTACAGACATGCACACATGCATACAACACTCTTACATGTATTAACACAACTGACACAAATAAATCATGACCACATATAACTACACAATCAACTGCTGTTCCCATGCTACAGCATAAACAACTAATGTTCACATACACACATGCCACACACACACACATGCCACACACACGCACACATATGTTCCTTCCTCTTCTTTCTTCATGTGGGTGTGCCCACAGTATCCTCTATTCTGGCATTTAGTATCCCTGTGCACTCACTTGGATAACACTGTGCTGGATAGAATGCCTACTTCACAATTCCAAACAGGAGCACAGATACTAAATGCCAGAAGGGAGGATACTACTGATGGTATCTCCCTTCTGGCTAATAGTATCCTCCCTTCTAGTTATTTACTAGTTTTTGTTTTATGAGTAGTGTAAGCATTAATTAAACAATTGTTAATTTCATCAATGGTGCAAGAATGTTGTTTTCCAGTGCAAAAGGGTTTATTGCAAGCCTTGCACACTAACAATATTTTCATAACTAATAACAATCACCACCAAATTAGAAAGTGAGAAAGAAACCAATAACATAATGAACATAATACTCTTAATTTTTTTAAACTTATTGTAATAGCTATTGAAGTTTAATTGTATTTTAATTTTTGTACAGTAACTTATGTTCTTTATTTCTGTTTAAACTTTTTTTAGTACTTAAAGGCACCACTACTAGTAGAAAGTTTGTTTGCATTGGTAACAGCACTATCCTGATGATTTTATTATGCATCTTATGTAATCAAAATCCTTCTGTACTTCTGTGTCCAGTCACAAGCTGTTCATCAATGTCAGATAAATACAAACTTTTTGCATGGCCTATATACATCTTTCAAAATTTCATCATCATATAAAGGTTGACCAAACCCTGATTCAAAAGCTAAGCTAGACAGATTGGACATTGACTATAAAGAGCAAAGCTGAAGTACTGACTGTAAGGGGCTTGACTTGAGAGCTGACAGGGAAGAGCTAGACTGGGGAGCTAAATAAAGTGTGGGAGACCCTGCCACACAAGCCACAAGAGGATCAGCCACACAAACAAACTGTACTGAGTATTTTCTCTATGTCACCCTTTACCGTATATTTTTGTTTACTTCGGTACTACACCTTACCAAATCATTTTTGTTTTGTATCATTTTGTGTGCGTGCCTGGTTTTGTATACATTTGGCCAGGAGCATGCACGATTGTGAAAAGGAGTGAAATCCTGTGAAGAAGGCGCCAGCATGAAATCTGGGTCCCCGTGACGGAGTATCTCTGGTGGCGACATACCGTATAAACCCCCACAAAAGGGAGAGATGGCTTAGTTGAAGAAGATGGAAAAGGAGCTGGCTGAAAGAGCTATAGGAGACCATTTTATACATTTTATCTCACCAATTGAGTTGAAATGTGAACAATACTAGTGTATAGATGGGTGGGGTGGAACGTTCATTTTGACTAAGTTCACTGAAAACGTAGTGGTATATTGGTTCTCCTGACTCTAATTCAATCACTTTCACCGGGTTCACTAGAGTCGAGCGCACAACACATGGAAATATTCTATGCGCTATTGCTCCTCAGGACACCTCTCAGCAATGTCCCTACCGTCTTTGTCGTAGAGTGTCAACATAGAACAAAGGAGGAAAAAATAATATTTGGTGCTATAGTTGCTGTGGTATTACAACGCACTCAGATAGCACTGCCACCAGAGTTCTGTGGCCAGATTCAACAAGGTCGCAGATTTTTTTTGCCATACGACGCCCGCAACTCGAGGTCCTGTGGGCGGTAGATCCCTTGATTTCGTTGCCTATTCTTTTATGTAGATATGATTCAAATTTGCATGGGGAGGGGGGCACGGAGAAAATCCTCAGTGTTAATCTGATAGTATATTTGGTAACTCACGTAAAATTTCTCCTGCGTTGTTCCACCAAACCTAAACAGCCTTGGTAATACTATGGCGGGCGATGCACCGTCGGCACCTGCCGGCACTTGGTTGTCTCCAGCTTCTCCACCAAAGGTATAAAAGTTGGATAGCGGAATTGCTACAGTACCACTAAACCACACGAACAGCAGTGCGAATTTTACGTAAGAGGACATTGCCAAACGCACTCTGGAACAGACAAATATACGTACGCTAATCGTAGTCCAATCGGTTTATGTGGCTATTATAGTAACTTTCAGAAGAAGAAAACCGGGGAAAGAGATTTCCCGTTAAAACCGGGAAGGTTGGAAATTATGATAGTAGAATCCTCATAAGTTACAACAGTAGGGAAGGGCTTATCTAGTTAAATTCAGCCTCATAGGATTTACAGCTCCTATAACTGTACACTTCAAAAAGAAAAAAGACACTGGGAGCGAGAGTTTAATGGGGTGATTAGGCCCGTGTAGCTGAAGGTCAAAGTTTTGTAAAGAGCAGCAAGTTAGCTTGTGTTTAGGGGTGTGCACAACTCTTTTAGCACAATCCATTTTAGCTATCAAACCATCAATTTAGGCTGCTGGTTAAATATTAATAATCTTTAAAGAATTTCACTAGTATATAATATATATATATTATTATATATATATATAATACTTATTACATGAGTCAGAGTGTGATATGGATAAATATTTCAGGAGCAGGCTAATTTAGCCTGAGAGTGAAATATCTTGCCATAACACTCTGACAAGTGTAATAAGTGGTTTATTCCACACTAGATATCTTCACTACTGTAGTTAGTACTAGAGGAAGGGTAACTCACAGCAGTAAAGTTGGTTGTAGGGGCTACCCACACCCCCAGCTGATATTTTAGCAGCTGCTCTAACCCTGTTGAGCTGGGTTAAACCGAGAAAATTGAAGAGTTTGGCTGGTTGCTATAATTACAGGGGTAAAAATATCATTGTGAAGATATCTAGGGTGGAATAAATAAATAAATAAATATATATATATATATATATAATTATATATATATATAATTCAGTCATTCTCGGCTGAAATAATTATATATATAATATATACATATAATTCAGTCATTCTCGGCTGAAATAATTATAATAATTATGTAAAGTCTGCCAGTTCAACAATTATATCTTCTAGCATGGCTGGAGTGTGCTTGAAAGGCACTGCTTTGTTCTAAGACAATATAACAGTGTATGTGGTGTTATAGTATGCTGTGATTCACAATAAAAGTAATGAACACTTTTGAAGCTGTATATTTGTTTGTTGGCTTCTATTTCTAGTTACTAGTTATCTTCTATTTCTAGTTTTCTCTCCTGTATCAATTCCTTAGTAATTGATTGAGTAATATGATCTACTAGTAGCACATTCAAGACACATTACTGTCTTCTGTGCATGCAAAGTCATATGATACCATATTACCATGGTAATAGTTACTAATAGCTGTGCATGCAAGTCATGTGATACCACAGAAGCTGTATGTACTTAGATCACATTAGATCATACTAATAATTCCTATATTCTGTCACTAGCACTTCCTAGCGTCAATTTGCTGTGGTTATTAAAAATATTCCCTGGCCCAGGCAAATAGCTACTTCATACTTTTATTCCTAAACGATATGAAAAATTATAAATGTTTCATACATTTCAAGAAAAGTGTTTAAAAATGATTCACACACTAAATATTCTAACGTATGTACAAGAAGTGTAATGTTAACCTACTAGTGGATATAAAATCCTATAGAAAGTTAAACAATTTATTTGATCACACACACACATTCTCATTTGCACTCAGCCATTGGGTTGTACCTGACTAATAACGAGCAAAAATATTTTATAGCTTCATATTTTAACCACATATATAAGCAGTGAGCTAAGGAAGAGATCTCACTACAAGATATTTTTCCAGAAGAACTCAACATGTGCAACAAAAGCTGAATATATGGATATAAACTCAGTCTAGAGATTTTCATCAGTTACACAGCAAACAAATATGTAACCTCCTGAATAGTACAAACTGTGCAATGGGATGAATAAAATGAGTTACGATCAAGTGACAAAAGGAGAGGAGGAGGAAAGTAAGAGAGAAAAAATTGAGAGAAGGGGAGGAGGGAAAAGAAGAGGAGAATGGGCAGATAGGCGGATGAATGGATAAGAGAACTAAAGCAAGGATGCAAGAAACTGTTAACTTTAAACCTGTGAAGCGAAATAACTAGACATATTTGGCACCTATGTAGTGTGGTTTACACCTGTGACCTCACCCACTTTAATCACACACTGAAGACGATGTATCCCCAACAGCTGAAATTCCTCCGTGACTATGTCTTTGGCTATTATGAATGCCCTGAAGACATTTATGTCGCGAAGGTGGTAGGTGGCACTAAATCATGTTTCAGCTGGAACGTTTCAGAGATTACTTCTCTGCAGGATGTGAACTGACTACCCAAGGTCCAGCCTTATAAACATGCAAGGCCTGGTCTCTTGCTATTATTTAGAGGGTATTTCCCCCTTGAAGCTATGCAACTTTTACCCGCAGGAGAAATGTCTTACAGTGTTGGGCATCAAAGGATTCAAATTTGGAATAGCACTAGAATGAAATAATCTACTTTACATCAAGATTTTGAGATAAATTAGGGGTATACTACTGCAAACCATAGATAGCAGCCCTATAGCTAATGGTAATGATGATACTGTACCAAAATGCTTTAGTGTAATGTAATGTAAACTTATTCAAGTTTAGGAATTTAAGGTAATGCAGTGAAATAAAGAAGAATCCCCCCCATCCTAAACTTTACTATAAACAAAATGCCTTAGGATAGAGTGAGCCTTAGGCACAGTAGTGTGAATTCTATGAATGAGGTAGTTGAATACCGAAAGTAATAATCCTTCATCTTTATTGGTAGAACTTCTCTGTTTGATGCATGTTTGTTAATTTTGTCACCGTCAAGGTCCATATCATTTTTCAATCTTTTTATACTAAGAAGAGCCATTGTAGTGTGCAGAATTGTAACATCCTCCAAGTAAATAAGAAAAGAAATAAAGAAGCTAAATGCAGGACAGTTTTTAGTGAGAAGAGATAATTATTGCAGGGAATTTAGCATAACAGTCATGTCAAATTGTAAGAATTTAGCAAACAAAATTGGAAATTGAAGTCATTAAAACCTCACTTATGACTCTAGCTTGCTATTGTTTTCTCTTATTTTGTACGAAGGATGTTTATATTAAGCTTATCGATAGCTATGGCTAGTGAATTTAAGAATACTTATATTAAATTCCTAGTAATGCAGGACTATCTAAACCGAATGAATTATGTTTTACAAGCAATCAGTTGCTGCCTCTGTATGTTTAAATTGAAATGGCAAGTGGCCTTATATAGTCATAAATGACATTACAATAACACTTGACTAGAGGCCAACATTGGAACTAGCTAGCTAATTGCTCTAAGACAATAGAGCATAACAGATACATAATTTGTATTGGTGAGCTACAAACCTCAACTCCATGCTTTATTATATTCAATTCATAATTTTTTGTAATCATATGCAATACTATAAACTATAATATATTATATGAACAGTACAATATTACAAAATATTATGTCATTAAACAGTGTGAAAATATTGTATGTCGGTTGTTGTATGATCTGGCATGATCTGGCCATGTATCTGATAACTACAGTTCACGTGAGGGCTTTCTTTAAGGCATAAAGCCTTTAAAATTCTAATAGAAACAACAATATAGAACAAGAAAGCATTAACAATAATTTATATACCTGGATTAGAAATGATGACCATTATAAATTTAATGCTAAGTATTGATGTCTAGTTATTGATAAGCGAAATACTGAATCATATAAGGTCTCTTGATATAAATTAAATGCCCAAACTCCACCTACTCCAACATTACTGGTACTAGTAATATTTATAGCAGCAGGTGAGTCTGACAACGGTACTCGTTCAAAAGTGATTTGATCTCCTGCATCATAACCAATTTCTGCTTGTCGTCCACCTAGTTCGTTCACTCCACCATTAAAGTTACCCGTCGTCCACCCAATCATATTGTCAGCGTACAAAAATATTACATATGATTCCACTCTAGTGGTAATAATGACACACTGGAATGTATTTGTCTATAAAAAACAGCAAAAAAAATCAAAACTTATACCTTGATTAATATATCCGAGTTCTTTAACATAATATGCATTAGATTATTAGCTATTAAAACTATAATTATGTTAATATGCTAAAACTATAGCCTTTTATACATGCATCTTTAAAAAGCTATAGTTATAATTATGTTAATATGTTAAATTAGCCATACAATATTTTCAAACTAATAACAATCACCACCAAAATTAGAGAGTGAGAAAGAAACCAACAACACAATGAACATAATACTCTTAAATTTTTTTAACTTCTCGTAGTACTGAACTTTAATTTAATTTTAACTTTTAATTCTACTATAAAGAGCAAAGCTGAAGTACTGACTGTGAGGGGCTTGACTTGAGAGCTTAGTGGGTGGAGCTAGACTGGGGAGCTAAATAAAGTGTGGGAGACCCTGCCACACAAGCCACAAGAGGATCACCCACACAAACAAACTGTACTGAGTATTTTCTCTATGCCACCCTTTACCGTATATTTTGTTTGTCTGGAACAGACGATCTTACGTACGCTAATTGGTGAGCGAAACACTCTCCTCAATCGGGGATGTTTTTTTTTGTTTACATGTGGACCTACGTATGTCATTTTGTACTTTGACCCTGTGTATTTTGGTGTTCGCCCCGTCTTCGACCCCGTCCCAAACTTCTCTAAATAGAATACTCTGGTTTAGCGATCATTACCCGTATCATCCGGTAACATTGAGATCCCATTCCAATCACCAAGGAACCTAGCCCACCACATTACATCCGCCTTGAATGCCGCATTGAGCCTGACATGGTGGTGGTCCTGGCGGGTGCCCTTCAATAGTTCAAACATTCATCGCAGGAAGGTCTTCCCCGGCTGTACCACCTTGCATGCGTGCCCAAGTTTTCCTACTAATGACTCCAGGTCCTTTCGTTTGCACGACTTCCTGCCCAGCCACTGCTGCACCAATGCCTTAAGCTCCATCAGTTTTCCTTCAGGCAGGCGTATCACCATTGCGTCTGAGTCCAGCTCTAGCCCCAGGAATGTCAACTGGACATCCGGGCCCTCCAGCTTTTCTTCCGCCACTGGTAAACCGAGCCTGTTAAATATCTGCAGCACCGTCCTCACCCCTTCCCTACACTCCCTAGAATGTGGCGCTCCCACGAGTAGAAAATCATCCAGATAATGCATAATAAACCTCACCTCCGCTCGCTCAATAATCCATTGTGCAGCATCAGCAATCGCTGTAAAGATTTTTGGGGCTGATCGTAGACCAAATGCTAACGTAGTGTCCACGTATAGTGCGCCCTTCCATTTCAAGCCCAACAGCCACCTGTCGTCTGGGTGAACTGGGACAACTTGATATGCACTTTTTATATCAATTTTAGCCATCACTGTCCCCTGTCCCAACCTAGCCAGCTCCTTCGATGCTTCTTCTACCCCACAGTATGTTAACGAACACAATTCCGGGCTGATAGCATCATTGACACTTGCTCCCTCCAGCGCTGACAGGTCAACTATCACCCTCCACTTCCCGGTGTTACCTTTCGGGATTACTCCAAAACTACTAGTCATCACTGCCCCACATTCTTCTGGAACCAATGGGCCTATGAGACGTCCCTCCCCACATTCTCGTGCCAAATAGTCGTCTACCACCACCGGGTGCTGCAGCGCTGACTTCATATTTTTTCTCTTTGGCCTGCATGGAGAGCCATACTCAAAGCCAAGTCTGAAACCATAGCGGATCCCATTGGTAATGTAGGCCCTCAGACGCTGATCCGGGTGATCCCGCAGTGCTTTGTCCCACTCCTGCCACACCAGAGGTGTTGTGACTTCATCACCCAACCACACTGGACTACCGCCTTGGGGCCGACAGCTGTCAAGCCTCAACAAGTCTCCCATGCCCATAGTGTATCTCTGTGTAGAACAACAAAAAGTACAATTAATCACACTGAACCCATTGACTCTTACTCCCCCCTCCCTGTAACACCCACACCTCTCCACCTTTAACACCCTGCAATCCCTCCTCCTCCCTTCATGCACTGAGTGTAGCTAAACTGCTAATTTTTTGCTAATATATGCTCTAGCAATGAGATAATGTCATGATCACGAATACATGAATTCAGTGAGTATTGCTGTTCCGACTGCACCACACCCCTGCTGTCACGGCCTTGGAGGGTATTGCCGACCTGTGTTCGGTCCCGCCCCCCCCCCCCCCCGAAGCGGGCTTGTCGCTGGCAATGACTACTTGGGTGTGGTCCTCTGCACTGCTGGCATTCATGGACATACTTGCACCGGCTGTAGTGACATTTGCCAGCATTGAATAAGTGACAGACCTGGCTAGATTGCCCTACTGGTCTCTTCTGTTGCCTTCCAGCCAATGCCAAGAGTGTGGCCTCCACTGTCTTGACTCTGTCCTTCAAATCTGGGTCAGGTTTACCCTGCAATGCACACTCTGCTGCCGTGTGTGATGTCCCAAGGCAGAGCTCACACCGGGACACCCCTCCCTTCAGACTGGTCGTGAAACACATCGAGTACATTGTGGTATTGATTGTGGACCACTTCCGATTGCTCGTCAGTGCTGCCTGCCGCCTAAACCCCACATCATAGCGGAGCCACGCTAGGTCTTTGAAATCTTGGCTTGCCCTGACAATCAGTGCCATGTATGCCATCAGCTCTGTCACTGCTTCAGGGTAACGCAAACTCTGGACGCTCACATATACTGAGAAACATTGAATCCACGTAAATATGTCTGACACTGCTCTTGTTCTGCGACCACCCAGGCTTGCTTTCCCCTCACTCGATGTCCCGTAACACTCCGGCAGTAGCTCATTCATGTCTACGAACTCCCATTTCCATATCTTCTCTGCCACTTTTCTTGGGTCAGGCATTCTGCCTTCTCCCACAAACACTCCTGGGTTCACCAGCTTCTCAGACCCTTGCAGTGTCACTTCTCCTCCCTCCCCCTGAGTACTCTTCTTGGTTCGGTTGATCACCCCTTCCGTGCTGCATGTTGGCAGGCCTGCTAACGAATCTAGGGTCGGCATCCCTCCCAATCCTACACAAACCATTAAACAGCACTTAGAACTCCCTCCTTTACTTGGCCCCCTACTACTCAACCAATCTCTAGTCACCCCTTCCCTTCTCTATCCCATCTTATAAACTCCCACCTGCCCCTTTTCCTCCCTACCATAGAATTCCCGCAATCATCTACTGCCTCCGGTGACCACCCCCAACATTTTCCCTGCCCACTTGCCTTTGGCCCCCTCATGCTACGCCTTGTCTGGCCACGTCACACACTATAGCCTTCTGGCAATTTGCCTCTTTACCCTGGCTCCATTGGCCACTTCCCACTAGGCTCCGCTTGGCCTCACCGCACTGGCTCCGGCTCTGTTAGGGCTTTTAGTACTACCCCTATCTCAGCTATGCCTGGCCCTTCATCCCCACCCCATCATTCCATCAGCTCTGCATAACCTTGCGTTCACACACGGCTGCATGTGGGCCCTCCCTATAGCTATTGAGCTCCGATTGGCCCATTGCACTGCTATTGGGCTCCGTTTGTCCCACTGCACACTATTTGGCTCTATCCGGCCCCACTGCACAGCTATTGGGCTCCGCTTGTCCCACTGCACTGCTCTTGGGCTCCCTTTGGCCCATTGCACTGCTAACGGGCTCCGTTTGTCCCACTGCACTGCTATTGGGCTCCGTTTGGCCAGTTGCACTGCTACCGGGCTCCGTTTGACCCCTTCCCCTGCTATTGGGCTCCGTTTGGCCCATTGCGCTGCTATTGGGATTCGTTGACCCATCCCATGGTATTATTATTGGGCACCGCTTAGCCCATGGTGCTACTCTTGGGTTCCATTTGGCCCACTGCCGCTATTAGGCTCCGTTTGGCCCGCCATGCTGCAGTCAAAACTCACAACCATATGCTGCTGCATGCTCCTTGTGCCCCTTCGATACGCTAGGCCCTTCATCCTACCACCACGTTATCTGGTTTCCATATTATGAGTGCTACAGATTGCATGTGCTACGTTTAACCCCATCACTGCTGTCAGCTCCGTTTGGCCTGCTACTGCTCTACCTGTGAGCTCCTTACTAGGTTACCAAACCCCACCAGCTACCCCTCACAAGCTTACCCAAGCCCCACCTATATTGCCTTGCTAAATAGATTCGCCTGGTCTTCCTCCCCTAGACATTGACGCTCCATTTGACCCCTTGCTGCTTTATGGACGAATCCCCGCCCCCCAATTACTTTACATTTTAACACGCTCTCTGCCTCTCTTATCCAACCCTCATTCATCACACAAAGCTCATGGCTTACGAGTAAGAGAGTACATAGGACAATAGTCCCGTCATCTCGGGCACACGTGCCCAGAGCTGCATTCTCGTCCTCTCAGCCCCTTGAACCCATTACTCACCTCCACTGCCGCTGGCTTGCACTGCTACCACCTGACCAGCCACGCCCACAGCTGACTGGATACTCTCTACCACTTTCTTTAGTCCAGACTTTGCCATTCCAGGTGCCACTTCTCCCTTCCCGGCAGGTGTAGCCGGCACTACAGCTGAATTGCCACTGGCCTTACTCGATGAGGCCCCACTGTGGGGACCCACTGCGGCCAAGGCTTTCAGCACCAGGTTATTCACAGTAGCCTGCAGGTCCTGTATCCGAAACGTCTTTGGAGGGGGCATAGCTTCCTCCTCCTCAGTTCCTTTCGCCCGCTTCTTTGTAGTCCCTGCCTTCTCCGTCCCTGGCATCTGATTTTTATCGCCCTCCGGCCGCTCCTGCCATCCTTCGCTCATCACTATTTTGGTAGTTTAGCTTAGGCTAACTAAAGCTGCTCTTCTGTCAGCGCTTTACTGCAAATATTCCCCGAGGATTAATCCCGCCTTCGTCTTCTCACGTGCCCCTACCTCCCCTCCCCCTTCAGCCTTGCTGCCTCCGCCTGTGCTTTAACCTGGGCTAATTATGCTAATTAACCCTCATTACAATAATTGGGCTTTAAATAAACTAAGATAAGACAATTCAAATTTAATGAGAAAACGTGCAGCTCAGAGTTCTTGCTTCTGTAGTTTATCAATAAAGATAAAAACCATATACTTGGCTAGTTAACTTGCCATTTGTGCTAAAGCCATTACTAGTAGGAAATTATTATCACACGACATTACCAACCATGTGGCGATTAAAACATTTTATGGGTGTGGTCTAGCTCAAGTTCCACAGGCCTCCCTGTTCCAAATCATCTTCCTATACCTTTGCTGGCAAGTATGACAGGCTAGAGAAGATTGGAGAGTAAGTTAGTCTTGTGAAACCACACCATAGGCTACACTCACACTTGGGAATAGACACTCCGTGAGGCTAGTTGTTATAACTACAGCTTATTTGAGGGTAATGAACTTGTTAAGTTCAGCTCAGTCAGTGTGTAAACACCTGTGACATTGTTAGTTTCTCGAGGTCATGAATATAAAAATACTATTGTGGAGATTAGAATAAATATTTATATATGTATAGCTATATGTATTTATAACATAGCTAATTGTTTCAGTACATCACAAATTCCCTTTATGCATAATATGTTTTACAGAAAGAGCTATCTTTACTACAGCCTCGTATAACCAGGTTAATGTATCATTACATAATTATGTAAAAAATTTAAAAAAAATTGGGCTCAAAGTCTCTTCCAAACTGTGTGGGGAGCTTAGCCCCTCCTGCCCCCACCCTCAAGCTCCTATGATTCAATGCTCCCTAATTACTTGTGTCAATTGGACCATTATAGTAACCATTGGCTAAGCTATATAGTGCTCAATGATAATTCACAATCAATATTTAAAGTTAAGATTCTTCAAGGATGTTTAAAATTACAAAGATGCGAGCAATGACAGGATATAACAATATTTAGACAACGGTGGTCACCATCCAGCTACTCCACCTAGTCACCCCTACACAAACATACACATACCAATTCCCATCATTCATAATTAGCATATATAATCTGATCTATCTACATGTTCCCTACACAATTCATTTGAATTATGGATTTCACCATAGTTCTTCTCTCTTTGTGCTCAATTCTGCACCAGACAGTTGTTGCAATACCTTTTGAAAATTTCTATCCATTTGGTTTGTACCAAGGAGATCAAACTGTAGTACCTACTTTGGATGGAAGTTCCCCACTGGTTAATCTGACACGGAAATTCGCTTTCTTCAATAAAAGATATACTTCATTACATGTAAGTTCAATTTTTATTCACCTATTTACAATACCCATCCCCAACTCTCGTTAATTTAGCGATGACATCATTTAAAAAAGGGCCTGACATGACAACTGTATTGTCTTATATCCCTTGGTGTGTAACTAATGATATCCATTTCACTAAATTTAGTGGAGTGATCACATCTTTCCAGGGCTTTCCTTATTCAGCTAAAAAGCTATAAGATTGTAGCACCCTCAGACATTCTAGACTTTGTAAGGGACTGACCCAATCCATGGTAGGTTGTGGCAGTCACATTAACAATTAGGATTAGTTACTGTACTGTTAAATCAGTATAGGCTACATCATGAGGTGGAGGTCGGTAAGGGATTTACATGATCAAGGGCCAAAGGCTTGAGGGGAGTGATTCTGTTACTGACCTAACGAAGTGGTATAGCTGACTTACACCATGGCTCTAGGTAGTCTCGCGGGACAGACCCTTTACCTAATCGAGCAATTAGATAAAGGGTCTGGCCCACGAGACTAGGCTCTAGGCTGTAGGAAATGCATAAAAAATAATTTTTTATTGGAAGGTTACTTTTTCACCTCTATAAAATATGTTCACTGTGAATTATGCAGTTTGATTGCGTGGTTTGAACTAACTATAAGAAAAGAAAACTATGGCCCACTGAAGCAATTAAAAATGACTGAGATAACTCTCATGGATCTTACTGAGTATAAATGTAAATGAATCATAAGGAGCTAAAGAGCGGCTTTCCAATGTACAGGATGAGAGTATTGACAAGGGAGACATATCAGAAGTGAAACACACAATGAATTTTATGTATGGAAGAAAAAAGAACAGAACAGAAAAGTTTACCACAAGCAGATAAAAATGAATAAGTAAATTAACGCATATGCATAGCAAATAATAATCATGGTAAAGGTTCGTAAATTAATTATTATTTCTTCCGTCATTCAGCCTATATAAATACATAAGTACGTACATACATATGTATGTATTTATGTATGTATGTATGTATGTATGTATGAATGTATGTATGTATGTATGTATGCATGCATGTATGAAGTGTATGTATGTGTGTATGCATGCATGCATGCATGTATGTATGTATGAATGTATGCATGTATGTATGTATGCATGCATGCATGTATGTATGTATGTATGTATGTATGCATGTATGTATGTATGTATGTATGTATGTATATATGTATGCATGCATGCATGCATGCATAATCTCTCTTTAGAGCTGGGAATCGAGTTACTTATAAAAGCATTTCTGCCTAGGGAATTGAGGGTTGTTCTGTGTCTTAGTCTTAATTATGTTAGTGCCTATCATCTTACTACTTGTTCATTCTCTCAGCCTCAGTAAGCACGTAGAGCGGGAGAGCTTTATTGGTCACTTCTGCTGTCCGTTCCACTTGGCTTTCTATGAAAGAGTATCCAAGTAGAACATAAGGAACTCATGGCTTGAATGCACAATTATGGTGGTTATATTGTACCACCTTTATGAAAGCTGAAATACTTCACCTCTTACAGTGGTTGTTATGCCCCACAAAGTGTTTAAGTACACCCTTCATGTTATTGTAACACTTCTTTGTGAGACAACTTTCCATTATCTGTCATATCCTGCTATGTCTTCTGTTCTGAATTTCTTTTACTGTTCTATTTGACTTCCATTTTGAGCTAGTTACTCTTGGCATTTGTAGTCATGAAATTTTGAATTTTACCAATACTAACACAAATAGAGCAAAATGCTTCTTGTGACCATTACTGAACTCAGTGTGATCTTCCTTGAGGTTTGAGTTGATTATGTATGTCCACCTTGTAGCCATTGCTCCCACATCTTTCTCTGTGACACAATTTGAAATCACTGCCTGTGTTAGTGCACTGCTTCTTTTAGGCTGATTGGCTTGCATTCTCTCAAACATCTTATCCAGGATTCTGATGACTAAATGTCAATACAGTGGCATAGGAAGGGGGGCTTCAAGGGGCTGGAGCCCCCTCACCCCCATAATTTTGGGCACAATCTAACGAGGTGATTTCGCACATGAACACTTTTGAACCACAAAGAACATACCCTTGGAGCCCCTTTACCGAAAAATCTTCCTACGCCGCAATCATAGTTCTTTCTCAAAAGAACAAGTTTGGTCGATAAGGTACACATAGGTGATGAAATATGATTATTCTATTCAGTAGGCCAGCTATTACTTTTTAATTCGAAGTTGTTAGCTACATTCATATTGCACCAAAAAGTACTGTATAAGTACTTGGTGCATAAAGACTCCCAATATATTTCATGTTATGGAAGTGTAGCATAACATTATGTTGAACACTAATTAATGTTACAAGGACTTCGTCAATTTTGTTGTTATATTAATCCTACTTATTCATGATTCAATCCTTCTTGGCTGAAATGATTGTAGTAGTAATTTTTCCTTGTTTTAACAGCCAATACACGTTTAATTAAAACTTAACCACAATTATTAAATTAACTCAATTAAATAATACCTTATTAATAATAGGTAAACAACAATGGAATCATTTCATTTAATGGATCATTCTCAGACTATTTGTCTGTGAGTTTTCCAGCTAATGTTTCTGCAATAGCCCCTTTTTGGGCTGATGTAGATACTCGAAATGGTGGCACAGTATGGTATGGAGAGAAAAGCTCCAACAGAAGTCTCTTATCTCGTGCTGAAGGAGAAGTAAGAAGTTATTTTTCTAGTATACAAAACTTTGTGCCAAATTTTCTATTTGTGGCTACCTGGGAAAATGTACCTCATTTCAATCAACAAATTAAGGTACGCAAAAATATCAACACTTCAGTGATTGTGATTATGAAGAGTACTACTAGTGTACTTGTAAAGAAACCCAGTTGTACTAGTATAGCACCCTTAGTTAACCCTCAGTGTGCATGCACGAAAGTTACAGTACTCAGTTTGTCAGTCTGTCAGTCAATCAGTCAATCAGTCCGTCAGTCACTCACTCATTGTGACACACAGATCTCGAAGGTGGCAACCTCCTGAAGATTGAAACAAGCATCAAAATGTTGCACTGGACCTTTTAAGTCCCAATGCGCCAACATGTTTCATTTCGATGTCTACAGTTTCATTACACAGTTGCATATCAACTTGCTCAAGCTTTATAATTACATCGACATGCACAAACATATATATTGGCATATTCATATTGATACTACTCCTAATAAATTACTTTTTTGGCCTTCGTAATAGCTAGCTAGTGTATAGTAACGTTGAGGGTTCGCACCCATGGTGCTTCATTCTTATGGCATCACTACTTTTACTAGTGTATAAATAAGTGTTGGACCCAGTTAGTGGTATGTATGGTTGCATGAAGACTGTATACAGCAGTAAGATGAACCAGTGCAGTGCCATTGACATATATTACATTCACACCCATGTACATTCACACCCACATACGCACATTCATTATACATGACATATACAGGTGACATGATTGTAGCATGTTATAAAAATTAAAAATTGTTTCTAAATTGGCAAATAATATTTTAAAGTTCTTGCTAACCAATTAAAATTTGCATTTAAAAAAAATGTTTTCTTTCTTAATTGAGTATTATTAAATATACTTTTATTATATCATTGTAGACCAATACATTTCAATGTATTTTAATAAGTGATGGAGAACAATCTTTCTCAATATTTTATTACGCTGATGGTATGATTGAGTGGACCACTGGCGATGTGACCGGAATGAATGGACTTGGTGGACGACAAGCAGAAATTGGTTATGATGCGGATAATGGCGTGAATTACTACAGTGTACCGGTGTCAGGAACCTTCGATGTGATCAGCATCGCAAGTATCAGTAATGTTGGTATAGGAGGAGTTTGGGCATTTAGTGTTGTTACTGATGAAAAAATTAAAATCAATTGCAATCCAAGTGAGTTTATTACCTAAAATAATCGCATTAGGCCAAGTTTAATAACTTAATGTTATAGATTATGCTGACATTCGTCCCCTTCATGGTCACATGTTTGGAGGAACTGGCGTATTCATGAGCTTCTGTGAACCTTTACCTATGGAACCCATTACATGTACATTTGATGGGACAAAGAGTGAACCTGCAGTCATATTGAACAGCACAACAGCTGTTTGTATCAGCCCATGGTTGCAACGAACTGGATTCGTGCCCTTGCGAGTCACCGTACCAGGAAGACAAGACATATTCAGACATTTCTTATCTAGTGAGTACGATATGAACTTGTAAAGTATATATTTGAAACTAAGGAGAATTTAATTATCACGTATTAAAACTAAGTTATTTTATTATTTTCTCACTCTTTTTGCTATCCAAGTATGTGAATTCAAATCTCACACATGTTGAAGGTACTATTAATATGTTGCTACAGGATCCGTAATTCAGGTTATATTAGTGACTATTATAATATAAGTGCCATTTTAGCTATTCATGTCTAAGCAACTGAGCTTGGCAAACAAAATAGGCAAATCAACTTTTCTAATGCTTTATTTATCTATACTGTAAATAATCTCACCATCAATCTGGCAAAAGCCAGGAGTCATGGGTTCTATTTCTCAGTGGCAACTACAATTTTTTCACATTTTTCCTTTGCTTTTCTCTAGACCCCTTTAAGAGAGAAAGTTTCAATCTAGTTTTAAGGGTCAGAACTTCATAATCCTTTTTAATCCACTAATTATGGCTCCTCTCTGGAGGGGGAGGTGTTTCAGGTCGACACCGAAAAGGTGTTCTGACGGCACATAATTGGTGGTCTGTTGAGTATGAGAAGTGAGAAAGTTTCAATCTTGTTTTTGTTTTTAAAATTATTTTTACTTGCAGACTTTTTATTCCACTGATTTATCATTTTACAATTCTTTTTAGGATTGGTTATGTTCACTAGATATAATATTCTCTAATTCTGGGGAAATGCAATTGCATATGCATGGGTGTGTGTATGTGTTATAGTAAGATTTCTTATAACTTTTGATGTTGTAAAGTATAACAGAGTATGAATTTCACACTTTTGTGTTTGTTTCTAATTTAGTGTCTCCTGAAACTAGTCATTCTGTAACATTCACGGGTGGTAGCGAGCTATTATTCTCTAAAGGAGAAAATGTAGTCATAAAATGGCAGCCAGAACAACTTGTTTCAAATGAACTAGAGAATAAATTGGATATTAATATCGGAACATTCCTTCAGTACGTACCAAATGTTAAGCCGGCTGACTTGCGTAATACATACCATTTTGACAGAAATAGTGGACAAGAGAACATAACACTGCCGGCGGTTATTGTTCGATGTGATATTATTGATGGTGTATCATCGAGTATTTGTCCAATATTTTTTCAAGTCTCTATTGGCAGCCAAAGTCAAATACTAGGAAAAGAAATCTCAGGAATCAGTATTTGGTCTGGTGTGTCCTTTCTTGGTGATCTCAAGGACAACAGCAAAATTAATTCACAGTGCGATAAATGGACCAGTACCGCTGAAAACAGTGGTGATGTTAATTTATTAAATCGACTTCCACCGTGTCCACCAACCACTTTATTTGCTGTTTGGGATGTGAATTATCAGAGAGAGAATATGGTCTCATCTGTGACATCTGATTCCACCTACCATCAATCTTTCATGAATTTTTTTCATCCCAATATAACCACTTGCTACCGACAGAGCATGTAAGATATTTAATAAATATTATTGTAGGTTATTTAATTATTAATATAATAGCAAATATAAAATTTGGCAGAATTAATGCTAGGTCCTTCACCACACTGGCCCATTCGAATAAGATTGATGTAAAATGTAAAATTTTTGCTATGTTGTTAGTGTTGTGCATAATTAATTTAAAAATTAGCATATTACAAGAAAAAAATCAATTATTATCTCATTTAATAGACCACTTGAAAGAGGACATGGTCAGCAGTGTTGCTATGGAAATGATGGTGTCTTGGTGAGGAAGCCAAGAGGAGGAAGTGCGGACAGGACGTCTCCTTTAAGAAGCTATAACATGCACACATTCAATGACTTGCTTCCATATGTACTGTGCTGCAAAGTTGCATCTGTTTGTCTTCAAACATACTATCAAGTTAGACCTGAAGGGAGTGACGATAGATATTTACTCCCAATACCAGGTCAGCAGATTATTCAAGCAAATACTATAAATATACTATGTATTGTCTAGTTTAATGATTGTTTCTAAATAGTTCGGTTTTGCTATGGTTATTAATATGTCCTAATCTTTTAAGGCACTCCGTTATGTATTACTAAATAAACC
>WLWD01006144.1_pt1 | contig 61506 bp, 59 predicted proteins | sample 6712731 | NCBI WGS metagenome assembly WLWD01 (sample SAMN12718690, study PRJNA576275) | sponge metagenome | isolation source: marine sponge | host: Mycale hentscheli | place: New Zealand: South Island, Marlborough, Capsize Point | collected 2014-11-01 | reverse complement strand
TAGAAATATCACACACAATAGTGACACCAGCAAAGCTAGAAATATCACACACAATAGTGACACCAGCAAAGCTAGAAATATCACACACAATAGTGACACCAGCAAAGCTAGAAATATCACACACACTAGTGACACCAGCAAAGCTAGAAATATCACACACACTAGTGACACCAGCAAAGATAGAAATATCACACACTAGTGATACCAGCAAAGCTAGAAATATCACACACAATAGTGACACCAGCAAAGCTAGAAATATCACACACAATAGTGACACCAGCAAAGACAACAAGAAGCTAAACTAAAACACCACAACTTCGCAAAGTGTAACTTCTGCTACTACTGCGCGATTGTTTCTGCTTGCATAGTATCGAATGGGGGGGGTATTGGCGGGGAATAAATTAATGTCCGGATCTACAGGCAGTGCGCGGATCTACAGGCAGTGGCGTTACTATGTGGGGCCACCCTTAAGACAAGCAAGGAGTTTTTTGTTTTGTTTTTGTTGTTGTTGTTGTTTTCTTTTGGTCAGCTGCATTTTAAGTCGGCTGTTTTTTGGGATTTACTGCCTAATTGAACTTGGTCAATCTTCAATGGAAGTACAGTAATGATGGTTACTCAGAGCATTGCCAAAGCAAAGTTCCCTTCCTCTCAAACTGAAAATCCTGTATGAAACCCTGGTACGAGAATTGATTTTGTTTAGCTAACTAGTGTATATAGTAGCGCTGAGGGTTCGCTCCTTTGGTGCTTCATTTTTGTCACTGTCTTTGTGTTCATGTTAGCCCTAGGTGGAGACAGGGGTTCCCATGGCAACCTCACCAGGTGGTATGACTATGTGGCGAGCAGGTCTGAGGTGCAGCAAGTGTGCAACAAGATGGAGGAGGCAGAAAAGGTCAGTGGTGATGATGAAGAAATTAGGGACCAGTTGGGAGAGTTGCATGAGTTGAATTGTAATGAATTCATCTAGTGAATTGCTCTAAAATTCATCAAGTGAATCCACAGGTTGCAGACTGTGCTATGAATATCTTTAATTGAGCCTATGAATTTCATTATAGATTTGAATATTCAAACTGACTGTAGACCACATACCATGGGCTGGCTCAGTGCATGATGTAATACCACCCATCGTGGTGAAACAGTGTGATGTCATCATGTTTAGAGGTGTGGCATCGTGCATGTAGCGTCCATTTAAGTTAGTGTGTGTGCGCGCAGTTGTAAAATATACAGATTGTAAGTTGAATAGCCACTCTTGTGAAGTTAAATAGCCACTCTTGTGAAGTTAAATGGCCACTCTTGTGAAGTTAAATGGCCACTCTTGTGAAGTTAAATGGCCACTTTTGTGAAGTTAAATGGCCACTTTTGTGAAGTTGAATAGCCACTCTTGTGAAGTAGAGGAAAGCATAGAATAGTTATTTGAGTGTGTGTTTGCACGAAGAGAAGGCATTCATTTTATTGTGTCTAGCTGTCGTCAGCTTAATGTAGCCCCTAAATTACTTTATCTCGAGCTGATTGAATAGAGTAAGGTGGGTCTTGAGATGATAGTGTAGCAGTTCTTTACATAATGTATTCTGACTCTAGTTCAGTGGGAAGATGGTCGATTCTAATGCTGAAGGCCTTATCATTTGGTGAATTTGTGAATACCATCTTTTCACATTAGTGCTGTAATGTGCAGATTTATCTGCGAAAGAATACCAAATTAAAACTATTATTTTCTTAACTTGTGTTGATTTTTCCCCCCACCCTAGCAGAGTGCAGCAACTGTTTCTTCCTCTGCTTCATCTTCCAGTGCATCTTCTGCTCCAGCTCAAGCAGGTATGAGTGGCAAGTTTGTGGACCTACCAGGAGCCGAGATGGGTAAAGTAGTGACAAGGTTTCCACCAGAGGCTTCAGGGTGAGTGTGGGGCATGTGATGGGTGACTGCGGTGTGGGTGTGGCTTTAGCTGGCAGGTGTTAGTGAGGTTCTTCAGTACACACTCATTGTAGCATATTCTGATTATATCTCTGTCTGAGGTATGCTAAATCAGGTTTAATGTCACTACTATAAGTTAATATGAAGGCGGGGGGATACTGGGATCCCACTAAAGATGCTTCCACACTCTAATTCCCTGCTCCTACGCCTGTTGAGGTGTGTTACGTATGGCACGAGGTGTATAGCCTACCTAAAACACTGGTGCTCCCCTAGTATCAAATGCTGGTAACTCCAGAGATACTTTTAGTTTGAGATGGGGAGGGGTTACTTGGTTGTCATGGTGATGTTCTAGGTACCTGCACATTGGCCATGCTAAGGCAGCATTGCTGAATCAGCATTATCAGATCAGTTGGAAGGGCAAGCTAGTGATGAGATTTGATGACACCAATCCTGAGAAAGAGAATGTGGAGTTTGAAAAGGTGATTTGGTACGGGGTGGTTAGAGCAGTGGGGTTAATAGGATTTGTTGTGTATGTGATGTTTAGAGAGAAAGTGAAGGTTGGTAAAGTATGGCATTGGGTGCAGGTCTATCCTTAGTGTTAAAGAACAGATTGTTGTTGTATAGTTAATGTTCAGTGTGACTACTCGTCTATTGAAATGTATGCCCCTGTCTACAAAGGATTATTGTATTGAAAGCCGTGATTAACTGATTATGGTACTTCAAGTAAAGGAGTAGAGAAAGCTATTATAGTAGTGACATTTCAAAATGAAATCATAAATTTTTATTACTAGATCTGGTGAATAGTTCGCTTGTGGCACATTTTATGGTCAGGTTTTAACAAGTTCCACTAATCATAGGAGTGCTAATTTTTTATTATGTCACATGACCATCAGGTGATCTTGGAGGACGTGGCCATGTTGAACATCAAGCCCGACATCTTCACTTTCACGTCTGACTATTTCGACCTCTACTTGTCGTATGCTGACAAAATGGTGGTCGACGGGAAAGCTTACATCGATAACACGCCCCCTGAGCAGATGAAGGTGATGAGGGAAGGCAGGGTCAAGTCCACTTGCTGGCACAACTGTAAGTCATGTGATGCGCATGTGACTCGGGGATGGAGGTAGGAAAAATGGTGAATGAGAGTGGCATACGATGTAAATAGATATTGGAATTTAGGGAAAAGTGATGTTTTTTTGTTGTTGTTTTTTGTTTTTGTTTTTAATTATTTTATTTTTTTTGTTTAGTTTAGTTTGCAGTTAGTTTTTGCTGCAATCTTTTGGTATATTTGGGAAGGGGAGGGAAGGATTGGGCGGGGAGGAGTGAGGTGAATCAGTGGGATGAAATTGAAATAAACAGCAGTAAAGCATCAACATAATAAACTTTTTGTTAGAATACAATTTTAATGTCAGTAAATTTTTTACCTTATGATATCTGTCCCTTTGTCATAAAGTGAAGACCCTTTACCTTTATTTTTATCATAGCGGTTGAGAAGAACCAGGAATTGTGGGAGGAGATGAAGAAGGGCACTGAGCGAGGCCTCAAGTGCTGCCTGAGGGCGCGTATTGACATGGACTCTGACAATGGGTGCATGAGAGACCCCACCATATACAGGTGCAAGGTGGACACGCCCCATCCTCACCATGGGTTCAAATACAAGTGAGTGAATACATATTATGGGTTTGGGAAGGAGGAGGGAGGGGAGGGGCATTAAAACTGTTTGTGTGTGATACCATCATTATGATACGATGAAAATTTTCACACGTGTGCTTTCTGTGAGATACATAGGAACTGTGTGAACTCAAGTTTCACTTCATTTTATATTTTCTATTGCAGTTGATTTGAGAGAAATGGTACACAGGTCTATAGTTATAGCTTACATAGTAATATACTGGGTGGTGTGTGGTGGCTACACAGGTCTATAGTTATAGCTTACATAGTAATATACTGGGTGGTGTGTGGTGGCTACACAGGTCTATAGTTATAGCTTACGTAGTAATATACTGGGTGGTGTGTGGTGGCTACACAGGTCTATAGTTATAGCTTACGTAGTAATATACTGGGTGGTGTGTGGTGGCTACACAGGTCTATAGTTATAGCTTACATAGTAATATACTGGGTGGTGTGTGGTGGCTACACAGGTCTATAGTTATAGCTTACGTAGTAATATACTGTGTGGTGTGTGGTGGCTACACGAGTCTATAGTTATAGCTTACGTAGTAATATACTGTGTGGTGTGTGGTGGCTACACGAGTCTATAGTTATAGCTTACGTAGTAATATACTGTGTGGTGTGTGGTGGCTACACAGGTCTATAGTTATAGCTTACATAGTAATATACTGGGTGGTGTGTGGTGGCTACACAGGTCTATAGTTATAGCTTACGTAGTAATATACTGTGTGGTGTGTGGTGGCTACACGAGTCTATAGTTATAGCTTACGTAGTAATATACTGTGTGGTGTGTGGTGGCTACACGAGTCTATAGTTATAGCTTACGTAGTAATATACTGTGTGGTGTGTGGTGGCTACACAGGTCTATAGTTATAGCTTACATAGTAATATACTGGGTGGTGTGTGGTGGCTACACAGGTCTATAGTTATAGCTTACGTAGTAATATACTGTGTGGTGTGTGGTGGCTACACGAGTCTATAGTTATAGCTTACGTAGTAATATACTGTGTGGTGTGTGGTGGCTACACGAGTCTATAGTTATAGCTTACGTAGTAATATACTGTGTGGTGTGTGGTGGCTACACAGGTCTATAGTTATAGCTTACATAGTAATATACTGGGTGGTGTGTGGTGGCTACACAGGTCTATAGTTATAGCTTACGTAGTAATATACTGTGTGGTGTGTGGTGGCTACACGAGTCTATAGTTATAGCTTACGTAGTAATATACTGTGTGGTGTGTGGTGGCTACACGAGTCTATAGTTATAGCTTACATAGTAATATACTGGGTGGTGTGTGGTGGCTACAAGAGTAATTGTTAAGTTGTTAGCCTTCTCTCCTTTATCCCACAACTCCTTCATGTGACTGTCTGTCTGTCTGTTTGTCTGTAGAGTGTACCCAACGTACGACTTTGCATGTCCCATAGTGGATAGCTACGAGGGCGTGACTCACACGCTGCGTACCACCGAGTACCACGACAGGGACCCCCAGTACACTTGGTTCTGTACCACTCTGGGCATCCGGGAACCTTATGTGTACGAGTACAGTCGTCTGAACCTGCAGAACACCGTGCTGTCCAAGAGGAAGCTGCGCTGGTTTGTGGAGCAGGGCATCGTGTCTGGATGGTGAGTTGCTGTGTGGAGGTGGGTGGGGACAAGAGTGTGAGAATAGGCGTGGTGTAGAGTGAGGGGGTGGGTGTGGTCTGGGGGAGGGGTGGCACCCGGCTGTGTGTTTTTTGTTCTTGTTTTGCTTTTTTTGTTGTTGTTGTTTTTGTTTGTTTTAATTATTTCTGAATTACCACTACATGAGTGCACTATGCATCTGTTGTTGGTTGCATTTCCATTGTTTGCTGCTGGAAGTTGTATGGTGGAGTATTGGATGGTAGAGTATTAGATGGTAGAGTATTCAATGGTAGAGTATTGGATGGTAGAGTATTGGATGGCAGAGTATCGGATGGTAGAGTATTCAATGGTAGAGTATTGGATGGTAGAGTATTGGATGGTAGAGTATTGGAAGGTAGAGTATTGGATGGTAGAGTATTGGATGGTAGAGTATTGGATGGTAGAGTATTGGATGGTAGAGTATTGGATGGTAGAGTATTGGATGGCAGAGTATTGGGTGGCAGAGTATTGGATATTGGATGGTAGAGTATTGGATGGCAGAGTATTGGATGGTAGAGTATTGGATATTGGATGGTAGAGAGTATTGGATGGCAGAGTATTGGATGGCGGAGTATTGGATGGTAGAGTATTGGATGGCAGAGTATTGGATGGCAGAGTATTGGATGGTGGAGTATTGGATGGTGGAGTATTGGATGGTGGAGTATTGGATGGTGGAGTATTGGATGGCAGAGTATTGGATGGCAGAGTATTGGATGGTGGAGTATTGGATGGCAGAGTATTGGATGGTGGAGTATTGGATGGTGGAGTATTGGATGGCAGAGTATTGGATGGTGGAGTATTGGCTGGTAGAGTATTGGATGGCGGAGTATTGGATGGCAGAGTATTGGATGGCAGAGTATTGGATGGTAGAGTATTGGATGGCAGAGTATTGGATGGCAGAGTATTGGATGGTGGAGTATTGGATGGCAGAGTATTGGATGGTATAGAGTATGGATGGTCGAGTATTGGAGGTCGAGTATGGGATGGTAGTAGAGGATTGGATGGTAGGAGTATTGGATGGTTTAGAGTATGGTGGCAGAGTATTGGGTGGAGAGATGGATATTGGATGGTAGAGTATGGATGGCCAGAGTATGGATGGTAGAGTAGGAGAGGAGGGTAGAGTATTGGATGGTAGCGTATTGGATGCAGAGTATTGGATGGTAGAGTATTGGATGGCAGAGTATTGGATGGTAGAGTATTGGATGGCAGAGTATTGGATGGTAGAGTATTGGATGGCAGAGTATTGGATGGTAGAGTATTGGGTGGTAGAGTATTGGGTGGTAGAGTATTGGATATTGGATGGTAGAGTATTGGATGGTAGAGTATTGGATGGCAGAGTATTGGATGGTAGAGTATTGGGTGGTAGAGTATTGGGTGGTAGAGTATTGGATATTGGATGGTAGAGTATTAGATGGTAGAGTATTGGATGGCAGAGTATTGGATGGTAGAGTATTGGATGGCAGAGTATTGGATATTGTGTGGTAGAGTATTGGATGGCAGAGTATTGGATGGTAGAGTATTGGCTTGTGATAGGCTTTCTCTGGCACTATTAGTAGTCACAGGACAGGAGAACAAGTGCTGAAGTGTTTATGTGAGAGTTGTGGTGTTGATAGAATGGTATTGTTGGATACAATATTCCATGTGTAGTCCCAAGTAATGCCATTTAGCGAGGTTGAAGGGAATACATTATCTGTATGGTTCAGCCTAGTCAGAATCCATCAAGATGCGATTTGTGCTTGTCCTAGGGATGATCCTCGTTTCCCCACTGTGCGTGGTGTCCTACGCCACGGGATGACAGTTGAAGGTCTCAAACACTTCATCGTGTCCCAAGGTTCATCTAGAGCCATCGTCATGATGGAGTGGGACAAACTGTGGTCCTGTAACAAGAAGGTAAGCAAGTGTGATGATCTTTACCACACTACACTTTTATGTATTTTTACTTTTGCTGATCCTTACCACACTACATTGTATGTTACTGCTTCTTATTAGAATTATACAGACAGTTTATGTTGAGAGCAATATGATGGGGCGTAATTTATTGTTTGTGTGTGTGTGTGTGTGTTACTATACTAGGTCATTGATCCCATAGCTCCTCGACTCACGGCACTCAAGAAAGATGAAGTGATCTGTCTCAGGTTGCCAGGGGTAACAGAGCACAGTGCCATGAAACCCAAGCATCCCAAGGTATGTATGTAAGAAATGATTGAAGAGTATCATATCAGCGTTCAAGTGTGCACAAGGAGCAGAGCTAAATGTTTGTCAGTGAATGATATTGTTGCTGAGGTAGTTGACAGTAATCACATGCTGATACATCACTGAGACTTGCTGTATTTCTTGAAAATCTTTCAGCTTTGAGTGGCACATCTCCGAAAGGTAAATAACACTAGAATATACTGATTAACTGGATTGACCAGATATTATAGATGATCTGTTGAGATAAAGTTTATGGAGGAATATAAACACACCTCTAAATTCCCAAGTAAAACTTGAAATTTTACTTCTTGTGTAGCTAATTATAGAATGGGATATAGCAGGTCTGGTTAAGTTGATAAACTCGCACATTCAGGCCTGTAGCAAGGTTGATGGCTGGCCATATGCAGGACTCTTAGTGGTTGATAGAAACACCATATGCAGGCCTCTAGGAGATTGACAAAACGACATATGCACCACTCAGACATGCTAATCTGCAGCACAGGCACCCTGGTTTGTGAAGTCAGTCTCCCTGGTAACATCGTCATTGAAGTATGGGTACACTACACGATGCTACGTGACTAATTAGTTGACGTATATTCTCAGAAATATTTGGTTGCGTATACGTAAAGTCTGTCAATTATGAGATTTATATTATAACCGAAACCTTCTCATCTGATAATATGATATGGTGGGTGTGTGGGTGTAGATATTTATCAACCCTCAGTGCACATTACTATACTCCCTCTGTCAGTCTATCACTCAACAGATCTCGAAGATGTGGCCTTTCGAGCATTGAGAGAGACAATAAACTGTTGTGCACTACAATTAAGTCTTGTTGTTGTTGTTGCTTTAGTTATTGTTTTTTGTTTTTGTTGTTTACCTTAGCTAGAAAAAACTAGTCAATTTTAGGCCTTACAATCATAAGTTGGGAGATGTCCCCTTGTATTATTACAAGGGGACATGCTGGGTATGGTTGTTACCAGGGGACATGCTGGGTATGGTTGTTACCAGGGGACATGCTGGGTATGGTTGTTCATTTCATTTTTGCTGTGAACTTCCTGATTGCTAGAACTAGAGCTCATGTTGAAGCTACTGATGAAAACCTTTTTCTCTCAATCTTGTCTTGCAATGACAGAATTTACATTTTCACTGCTCGAGCTAATGTCAGAGAAATTATTTTGTCATAGCTAGCTAGTGTTTCGTAGCACTGAGAGTTCGCACCTTGGTGCTGTGGTGTCATAGCTAGCTAGTGTTTCGTAGCTGAGAGTTCGCACCTTGGTGCTGTGGTGTCATAGCTAGCTAGTGTTTCGTAGCACTGAGAGTCCACACCTTGGTGCTGTGGTGTCATAGCTAGCTAGTGTTTCGTAGCACTGAGAGTTCGCACCTTGGTGCTGTGGTGTCATAGCTAGCTAGTGTTTCGTAGCTGAGAGTTCGCACCTTGGTGCTGTGGTGTCATAGCTAGCTAGTGTTTCGTAGCACTGAGAGTTCGCACCTTGGTGCTGTGGTGTCATAGCTAGCTAGTGTTTCGTAGCTGAGAGTTCGCACCTTGGTGCTGTGGTGTCATAGCTAGCTAGTGTTTCATAGCACTGAGAGTTCGCACCTTGGTGCTGTGGTGTCATAGCTGCTAGTGTTTCTGAGAGTTCGCACCTTGGTGCTGTGGTGTCATAGCTAGCTAGTGTTTCGTAGCTGAGAGTTCGCACCTTGGTGCTGTGGTGTCATAGCTAGCTAGTGTTTCGTAGCACAGAGTCCACACCTTGGTGCTGTGGTGTCATAGCTAGCTAGTGTTTCGTAGCACTGAGAGTTCGCACCTTGGTGCTGTGGTGTCATAGCTAGCTAGTGTTTCGTAGCACTGAGAGTCCGCACCTTGGTGCTGTGGTGTCATAGCTAGCTAGTGTTTCATAGCTCTGAGAGTTCGCACCTTGGTGCTGTGGTGTCATAGCTAGTGTTTCGTAGCACTGAGAGTTCGTACCTTGGTGCTGTGGTGTCATGGCTTGCTAGTGTTTCGTAGCACTGAGAGTTCGCACCTTGGTGCTGTGGTGTCATAGCTAGCTAGTGTTTCGTAGCACTGAGAGTTCGCACCTTGGTGCTGTGGTGTCATAGCTAGCTAGTGTTTCATAGCTGAGAGTCCGCACCTTGGTGCTGTGGTGTCATAGCTAGCTAGTGTTTCGTAGCACTGAGAGTTCGCACCTTGGTGCTGTGGTGTCATAGCTAGCTAGTGTTTCATAGCTGAGAGTTCGCACCTTGGTGCTGGGTGTCATAGCTAGTGTTTCGTAGCTGAGAGTCGCACCTTGGTGCTGTGGTGTCATGGCTTGCTAGTGTTTCGTAGCACTGAGAGTTCGCACCTTGGTGCTGTGGTGTCATAGCTAGCTAGTGTTTCGTAGCACTGAGAGTTCGCACCTTGGTGCTGTGGTGTCATAGCTAGCTAGTGTTTCGTAGCACTGAGAGTCCGCACCTTGGTGCTGTGGTGTCATAGCTAGCTAGTGTTTCATAGCTCTGAGAGTTCGCACCTTGGTGCTGTGGTGTCATAGCTAGTGTTTCGTAGCACTGAGAGTTCTCACCTTGGTGCTGTGGTGTCATAGCTAGCTAGTGTTTCGTAGCACTGAGAGTTCGCACCTTGGTGCTGTGGTGTCATAGCTAGCTAGTGTTTCGTAGCACTGAGAGTCCGCACCTTGGTGCTGTGGTGTCATAGCTAGCTAGTGTTTCATAGCTCTGAGAGTTCGCACCTTGGTGCTGTGGTGTCATAGCTAGTGTTTCGTAGCACTGAGAGTTCGCACCTTGGTGCTTTGGTGGTGTTTATGTATTACTGATCAACATCACTGTTGTTGGTGGCTTTTTTTATCTTGTAACACTTTGAGAATGTATTACTATAAAGACTGACCCTATACTCTAAAACCAACTCACTGATGTTATAAAGAATTACTCCACACATTTCAGATTCACCTCCGTTTTATCGCTACAATTTGTGCAGACTTGAAAGAGTGAAATTAGCTTGTACTGCTAATAAAGTTTAAATTAACACTGTTGTTGTGTGTTTCAGAATGCAGAGGTCGGGGAGAAGGAGGTGTGGTATTCGTCAGAGGTGTTGCTGGAAGGTGAAGATACACAGACGCTCAGTGAAGGTGACAAGGTGACTCTGGTCAACTGGGGGAACATCATCATCAACACAGTCAACAAGTGAGGCACACATGTGTTGCAGTGAGTAGAGGAGTAGGTTGCTATGGTGAGTGAGCATGTGACATGACCTGGGTCAGGTGATGGTGAGTGTTTATGAGCTCTGTGTGCATTGCGACGCTGCCTGCTCACTTGGAGATAGTTAGATAGTGAATGTTGTAGAGCTACTTTATTAACTGACACTCGCTCGGTGGTATAAGGAGAGGTCTACATAAGGAGAGGTCTACATGGAGGGGTCTACGTGGAGGGGGCTACGTGGAGGGGGCTACGTGCTCCTTCAGTTGAAGTTGTTGGCACTTCCAGTGACTTTGCAATAGCACATGAATAGATCCATGACTAAATCAGTGTGTGTGTGTGTGTGTGTGTGTGTGGCTGACTGGATTGCAGACAAGCCATGTGTGATATATTGTGTGATATGTTCCTGTACGTCCAGATTCAATGGACTGCTTATGAGAAGTAATATATTGATAAGTTGGTGCAGATTTTTAGGTGCCCGTAGTTTTCTGACTGGTGGTCTTTCTGTAATTCTATTAAGCAGTGTTTGGAATTAAGTGCAATAGCAAAGATGATCTGATTCACTAGTAGTAGCAGTGGTGTCTTCTCTTGTGCTCTAGAAGCTGTAGAATTGCTCTGGTAAGATATTGTGTGCACATCCCCCAGTGTACACTCAATGTGCACTCCTATTTCTGTGTCACCAGCCACCTTCACGCCATTACACTTTCTGTCAATACACCAGTCCTATTGCCTGTTACTGAAGCCCTGGGTAAGGGCAGGTAACTTTTTAATGTATGTGTCATGTGATATATAGATGGGCATGTAGTAGATCATGTGACCTGTGTTATGTGATATGTGTGTAGAGATGCAGTGGGTCATGTGACCAATTTAGAAGGAGCGTTGGCATTGGATGACACCGACTACAAGAACACGCCCAAACTGACATGGCTGGCGAAGGTGAAGTCTGCTGCCATGACGCCCACGGTGATGGTGCACTTTGACCACCTCATCACTAAGGGAGTCCTCAAGCCTGATGAAGACTTCAAGGACTTTGTCAACAGAGATTCTATGGTAAGAGGAACAGACCGGTGTGCGGGAAACAAACCTAGGAGGGGCCAGACCGGTGTGCAGGAAACAACCCTAGGAGGGGCCAGACCGGTGTGCGGGAAACAACCCTAGGAGGGGCCAGACCGGTGTGCGGGAAACAACCCTAGGAGGGGCCAGACCGGTGTGCGGGAAACAACCTAGGAGGGGCCAGACCGGTAAGCAACGCTCTAGTGTCTAGGAGCAATGAGAGCATCTCATCAGAGTGTGTGTGTGTGTAACCTGGCTGTGTGATTATAGGAGGAGATGTGAATTATATCTAATTCATGGCCAAGTCAAAATGTATTACTGGAGATTGCTAGGGGACAAAGCTTTTTCTACGAAGGAATAGGGGGAGGGGGGGGGGGCAATGCCTTCTTCACCTCTCATTGAATGCAGCCCTGAGAGAAAGGAGACGAGTGAACGATAGAATCCTCTCGTAGATCATTTTGTTATGTTGACTACTTACAATTTTAAGTGGTCTACAGCATGGATAGTGGGATGTGTGAGTATTGATACCAGAATATCCAGTCAGTGGTGGGCGGGTTAGCCAGATCTGTTGAGTTCTGGCTGTGGAATTCTGAGTCCAGGTTGGGGGCCATATCTGATTTTACGGCGTGGGTGGGAATATCTATCAGTGGTGGGAGGGTTAGCCAGCTCTTGTTGATGTTACTGGCGTGGGTGGGAATATCTGAGTAGCCAGTCTTGTTTGATTGTTTGGCGGGGTGGGGAATATATGAGGTCAGTGGTGGGGGGCGGGGGGGTAGCCAGATCTTGTTGATGTTACTGGCGTGGGTGGGGAATATCTGAGTCAGTGGTGGGGTGGTGTTAGCCAGATCATTGTTGATGTTACTGGTCGCGAGGGGGAAATTGTCAGTGGTGGGTTTGGGTAGCCAGATCGTGGCTGGTGGGTGGGAATATCTGATCCAGTGGTGGGCGTGTTAGCCAGATCTTGTTGATGTTACTGGCGTGGGTGGGGAATATCTGAGTCAGTGGTGGGTGGGTTAGCCAGATCTTGTTGATGTTTACTGGCGTGGGGGTGGGTGAGTAGTGGTGGGCGGGTTAGGGGTAGCCAGATACTGGCGGGGTCTGAGTCAGTGGTGGGGGGGTTAGCCAGATCTTGTTGATGTTTACTGGCGTGGGTGGGAATATCTGAGTTTCAGTGGTGGGTGGGTGGGTTAGCCAGATCTTGTTGATGTTACTGGCGTGGGTGGGGAAATCCTGAGTCAGTGGTGGGGCGGGTTAGCCAGATCTTGGTTGATGTTACTGGCGTGGGTGGGGAATATCTGAGTCAGTGGTGGGGGTGTTAGCCAGATCTTGTTGATGGTTACTGGCGTGGGTGGGGAATACTGAGTCAGTGGTGGGTGGGTTTAGCCAGATCTTGTGATGTTACGGGCGTGGGTGGGGGAATATCTGAGTCAGTGGGGGCGGTTAGCCAGATCTGTGATGTTACTGGCGTGGGTGGGAATAATCTGAGTCAGTGGTGGGTGGGTTAGCCAGATCTTGTTGATGTGTTTACTGGCGTGGGTGGGGAATAATCTGAGTCAGTGGTGGGCGGGTCTTGTTGATGTCTGGCGTGGGTTAATCTGAGGGTGGGCGGGTTAGCCAGATCTTGTTGATGTTACTGGCGTGGGTGGGAATATCTTGAGTCAGTGGTGGGCGGTTTACCAGATTTGTTGAGTTGGGCTGTGGGAATATCGTCAGTAGCCAGATCTTGTTGATGTTTACTCGGGCGTGGGTGGGGAATATTGAGTCAGTGGTGGGTGGGTTAGCCAGATCTGTTGATTACTTACTTCGTGGCGGGGGGGAATATCTGAGTCGTGGTGGGTGGGCGGGTTAGCCAGATCTTGTTGATGTTTACTGGCGGTGGGTGGGAATATCTGAGTCAGTGTGGGCGGTTTAGCCAGACTTGTTTATTTACTGGCGTGTGTGGGGAATTATCTGAGTGCAGTTGTGGGGTGGTTAGCCAATCTTGGTTGAATGTTACTGGCGGTGGGTGGGATATCTGAGTCAGTTGGGGGCGGTTTCAGATCTTGTTTGATGTTACTGGCGTGGGTGGGGATCTCTGAGTCAGTGGTGGGCGGGTTTAGCCAGATGGCTTGAATACTTGTCAGGTTGGGTGGGTTATCTGATGTTACGGGTGGGTGGGAATATCTGAGTCAGTGGTAGGGTGGGGGGTTAGCCAGATCTGTTGATGTTACTGGCGTGGGTGGGAATATCTGAGTCAGTGGTGGCGGGTTACCAGTCTTGTGGATGTTACGGCGGGGTGGGGAATATCTTCTGATTCAGTGGTGGGCGGGTTAGCCAGATCTTGTTGATGTTACTGGCGTGGTGGGAATATTCTGAGTCAGTGGGGGGCGGGTTAGCCAGATCTCTTGTGATGTGGTCCTGGCGTGGGTGGGAAATATGAGTCAGTGGTGGGTGGGTCTAGCCAGTCTTGTTGAGTTACGGCGTGTGGGTGGGGAATATCTGAGTCAGTGGTGGGCGGGTTAGCAGATCTTGTTGATGTTAATGGCGTGGGGGGAATATCTGAGTCAGGGTGGGGGCTTAGCCAGATCTGTTGATGTTAGGAGGTGGTGGGAATGAATATTGAGTCAGTGGTGGGCGGGTTGTAGCAGACTTGTTGATGTTACTGGCGTGGGTGGGAATATCTGAGTCAGTGGTGGGCGGGTTAGCCAGATCTTGTTGATGTTACTGGCGTGGGTGGGGAATATCTGAGTCATGATTAACTAGAGGAGGAAATATTAGTGATACCAACGCTAGGTCATGTTACAGAAGAGACAACATTATATTCCTATGGCAGGAAATGAATCAGGAAGGGTAGTGTAGTGAGACTCAATTCTCTCTGAGCTGGCATTGAGGTCGATGATGGAGTTCCATTTCAATGAAACTCTCCGCCCACAATATGATTTGTGGTTTTGGGGGTGGGGGAATAAGTACTATAGCGGAAAAGTTGGTTGCTGTGGTCAGGGAAGACCCAGTACCTTTTGAAATTGATTATTAAAGCATTTACAAGTGAATTATGAAGCGTTTAAATTTAATAAGGTTTTTAGCAAGTATAAACTCTTTAAAGGCAGTAGGAAGATTAAAGTAAACTTTAACCCTCTCCCCTTCCTTCTATTCTTCCTGACACCTTAAATGCCCTTTTTATGTGACTGTTGGTTCATCTTAGCTCTACTCCTTGTGATTTATTGTGTTCAGGTATCCTTTGAGATGTTTGGAGATCCATTGCTACGAGACCTGAAGAAAGGTGACATCATCCAGCTCCAGAGGCGTGGCTTCTACATTTGTGACGAGCCGTATCGACCTCAGTCAGTGCACAGTGGGGTGGAGTCTCCGTGTGTATTGTTCAACATCCCAGATGGACACAGCAAGCCCATGCCAACCTCTGGCACTAAGGTACTGAGAGCTAAGGTACTGGGAGCTAAGGTACTGGGAGCTAAGGTACTGGGGGCTAAGGTACTGGGAGCTAAGGTACTGGGAGCTAAGGTACTGGGAGCTAAGGTACTGGGGGCTAAGGTACTGGGAGCTAAGGTACAGGGAGCTAAGGTACTGGGAGCTAAGGTACTGGGGGCTAAGGTACTGGGAGCTAAGGTACTGGGAGCTAAGGTACTGGGAGCTAAGGTACTGGGAGCTAAGGTACTGGGGGCTAAGGTACAGGGAGCTAAGGTACTGGGGGCTAAGGTACTGGGAGCTAAGGTACTGGGGGCTAAGGTACTGGGGGCTAAGGTACTGGGAGCTAAGGTACTGGGAGCTAAGGTACTGGGAGCTAAGGTACTGGGGGCTAAGGTACTGGGGGCTAAGGTACTGGGAGCTAAGGTACTGGGAGCTAAGGTACTGGGAGCTGGGACCAATGAAAATACACATTGGAAATGTACGTGCAAGAAGTAGAAGTTAGAGTGTGATTAAGAAATGAAGCTGAGGGGTGTGGTCGAGAGGTGAAGCTGAGGGTGAAGTATAGAAGTGGAGATGTACATCCAATATTAATGGTTATAATAAGAGGATTACACGTCACTCTAGGTGAGGTGTGGTCCACATTAATTATTTCCTAGATATACACGAGTTCACTAAGTTGTATCCTAGGGAGACACTATTGTTGGAGCCACAAGTGAGCGTGTGAATTGGCAGGGGTGTTTGGAAATGATTATCAGCAATTGTTTCATCACTAAGTCTCTCCCTTGCCCCCCAATGTAAAGGTGAAGGTTCATTAACTGGTAATACATTAGAATGTAGGAGTATACACTGTACAAGTATAGACAGTGTGTGGTGTTGTCTTATGACCGGCTCCTACTCCACTAAACTACCAGGAGTTAATACAAGTATAGACAGTGTGTGGTGTTGTCTTCTGACTGGCCTACTCCACTAAACTACCAGGAGTTAATACTAGTATAGACAGTGTGTGGTGTTGTCTTCTGACTGGCTCCTACTCCACTAAGCTACCAGGAGTTAATACTAGTATAGACAGTGTGTGGTGTTGTCTTCTGACCGGCTCCTACTCCACTAAACTACCAGGAGTTAATACTAGTATAGACAGTGTGTGGTGTTGTCTTCTGACCGACTCCTACTCCACTAAACTACCAGGAGTTAATACTAGTATAGAAAGTGTGTGGTGTTGTCTTCTGACTGGCTCCTACTCCACTAAACTACCAGGAGTTAATACTAGTATAGACAGTGTGTGGTGTTGTCTTCTGACCGACTCCTACTCCACTAAACTACCAGGAGTCACGTAGTGTGTTTATTAACTAATAGTTGTGTAAACAAAAAAATTAATTATATTCCTCTGCAATGAGCCTTCATATAAACATTGTTTTATGAAATTCATCAAGAAATGGTGCAATCCTGCTTTGAAAACACAATATGCCAGCAATGAAGTAGTAGTAGTAGTAGTAGTCTCATGCAAGAAGCTAGGATGATAGTGCAACCAGATAGAGTGCTGTATAAAGTACGGGTTCAAGATAGCACACAGACAGTGCAACTTTAGAGCTGGTCTTATTGTCTGGTTTTGACCCTTTAGTCTGGCCAACTCTCAAAGGTGAGTCTAGTATGAAGAATAGCTCTACAGCTCTACACCTCACACACACACACGCACACACACACATCATGTAGCTGTTTACTGGAGCTTTACTCAGTATCTCTTATTTAGTTAGTAGGTGTTGAGGGAGTCGAGCCATGGGGCGGGGGGGGGGGGGGGGGGGGGGGGGGGGGGGTGGGGGGGGGGGGGGGGACAGTGCAGGTTTGTGACTCCTTACGACATGCCAGAGTAATTAGCTGTCTGTGTTTAGCTTTCTCTGGATAGAATTTATGTGAATCAAGTTCTAATAGAGAGCGTCAATTTTATTAGAGATAGAGTTTAAATGGTTGAGTCAAACTTCTATTCCTTATGGTTTAGTAGATGGAATGGAGGTGCTTGCCACCAGACCAGCTCCTTGTGTGTAGCACAGTGGAGGATGGAGGTGCTTGCCACCAGACCAGCTCCTTGTGTGTAGCACAGTGGAGGATGGAGGTACTTGCTGCCAGACCAGCTCCTTGTGTGTAGCACAGTGGAGGATGGAGGTGCTTGCCACCAGACCAGCTCCTTGTGTGTAGCACAGTGGAGGATGGAGGTGCTTGCCACCAGACCAGCTCCTTGTGTGTAGCGCAGTGGAGGATGGAGGTGCTTGCCACCAGACCAGCTCCTTGTGTGTAGCACAGTGGAGGATGGAGGTGCTTGCTGCTGTGACTGCTCAACTAAAACAAGCTTTTCTTGTGCCTACCCCTTTCCCATTGCTGCAGGCATGCAGTTGTAGGAGTGCCTTGTGGGGTAGCTAGCAGTCACAACAAGGGCTAGAGAATGGCTGGCCACCTGTGCAGACTATAGACTATTGTGAGAGAGAGAGAGAGGTTAGAGGACGTCAGTAAAGACTGCTTGTTAGGCTTGGATGGATTAGTTGTCTAGCATTCAGAACATTTGAGATTGGCAAGTTGTGTTTGAGGCCCTTTTTCAGGAAGGAAGGGTAGCAGCTGGTAGTTATTGGGAATACCCCAGTGGGTAAGTATCATCAATCTGCTTCAAGTTCTTTATCTATTTTACTGATAGTCTGAGGAAGGCTGTGGTGAAGAAAGAACTTAACTGCTTATAAATTTAAGATTGTTTCTGTCTTCCCTGACTACCTCATAGCCAGCATATCTTGTTTATTTCTTATTGTAAATAGTAAGTATTTCTCCTTTGTGTGTAGAAGAAGAAAGCTGAGGGACCAACTGAACCACAACAGCCGGCTAAGAAGCACAAGGGATCTTCAGACACAGTTCCCAGTGACCCTGCCATGACCACACCCACTGGAGCCGCGGCAGAACCCAGCCCTGCGCCACCAGCAGATAAGTCTGGAGATGTAGATGCTCTGAAGGACCATATTGCGGCACAAGGGTCGAAGGTCAGAGACTTGAAGTCTTCTGGTGCAGACAAAGTGAGTTTAATTTTAAATTAAAGTGAAGTCATGTGACTGTCACATGATTTGTTGGCTAGGAATCAGTAGATAAAGAGGTGAAGATCTTGCTACAGTTGAAAGCAGATTACAAGACTCTAACAGGTAGAGTATTGGCTGTCTAGTGAGTGTGTGTGTTTGTCTTTAGCTAGCCATATTTAGTAAAGGCGTGGCATTAGATTCATGTAGTGATGACTTTAAGCCGGAAACAAACAATTACAATATTCAATTAATCTGACAACACTTAATTTTCATTAGTGTTAAAGACATCAACAAAAGTGATACTGGCTAATTTAATTAAATAGAGTGAGTTAGTTGTAGGAAGATGCTGGGGATCAAGCAATTCACACTAGTAGTAGTAATAGTAGTAGTAGTAGTAGTAGTAGTAGTAGTAGTAGTAGTGCCACCGGGATCTTTAGTTTGATTATTGTAAGGTTAAGAGATACAGAGAATCTACGTGAAGTTTACACCATTGGCAATATACCCTAGAGTGTGTCTCTTACTCTGTAGATTTCTCATTATGTCAGGGATTGTGGGTGGTGATATTTTATTTAGGAGAGGACTTTGGTGGTGCTAGTAAGAGTAGCAAGAAGTCCAAGGGAGCAGTAGCTAGTGGTGGTGCTGGAGGAGGAGGAGGTGGTGCTGGAGGAGGAGGAGGAGGTGCTGGAGGAGGAGGTGGTGGTGCTGGAGGAGGAGGAGGAGGTGGTGGGGGGAAGAAGGAGAAGAAGAAGAAGGGCAAGTCTGCCGCAGGAGAGTCTGTGGGTGAAAAGAAGGCTGGTGGTGGAGCTAAGGTAGCAGCACAAGAAGTTGAAGATGCCGCCAAAGCTAAGAAGACTGGATCCAGGTGACAGAGGGTGGGTGGGTGTGGCTTGAAATATTTGTGTGTTTACTTCGAATTGTATTTTGTGCAGCATTCCTATGTCTGGATTCTGTCCTTATGTTTGTGATCAGTTTTGTCATTGAGTATATTAAATACCAACTAGGCTTAGTTCAAGAGAGGCTTTGAAATGGACTATAGCTAACAACTGATGGATCATAAATGATAGTTTGAATGTTTTAATTTGGTTGAATACCTTACAGAGTTGGGAGAGAAAGGATCGAGAGCAATCGTTCCAGAATGACGTATTTTTAAGCATCCGGTTTCAAAGACTGTAGTAGACTAGATGGATTTGAAGACAAGCGGATTTAATTATTAATTTCCATGTAGTAAGACAAGTGGTGGGGGCGGGGCTACTCATTGGAAGCAGCGACAAGTGGTGGGGGCGTGGCTATTCATTGGAAGCAGCGACTGATTGAGCATATCTGGTGTTTCTATATATTTATATGATGCATCAGCAAATCAAGCATGTTGAATTTATTAATCTTTTGATAAGGATGAGTGTTAGGTGATTAAGGGTCGTCACATTAACAGGTTAAACTAGAACCAGTCGTCTTATATTCACTCCTATACGGCCCACTCTCTTGTGGGTGTGTCCAATACTTTCAAACTCCTCCCACTTGTGTTTGCAGGCTGGGCATCGAGGTGAAGAAGTTGGACAACCTGAGTGAGTGGTATTCTCAGGTGATCACTCGGTCCGAGATGGTGGAGTACTATGATGTTAGCGGCTGCTACATTCTCCGACCATGGGCCTATGGGATATGGGAGAGGATTCAGGGTGAGTGGGTGTGGTCTTGGTGATGTCACTGCTGGATATGGCATAACAAATCGCTGCAAACACAAATACTAGCACATAAACTAAGTGTCCTGTGTGAGAGAGAGAGAGAGAGAGCTTTAATATGTAAGGGATTACAGTAGGACCTCAGTATAACTGGAACTCACTTATCCAGATGTGCAATGTTTGAGCTCACAAACCACACTGCAAAAGCAGCTGTTTTGCTGCTGCACAAGCAGCTGTTTTGCTCCCACCAGTCTCCATTGCTGGCATGTACAATTTGAAGTAAAATTTTTAATTAAACTCAATGAACCTCTGTATAACGAACATTTCACTATAACCATTTCACTATAACCAACACCCTGTGGTCCCAAAGTGTTTGTTATACTGAGGTCCTACTGTATATGTAGTTGTTCTCAGCTGAAATAATATTAATTATTTCTGTTTATACGGCTGTTCATTTGCTAGGGCAGGAAGTGGAAACACCAGGTTCAGTTGTACTGACTATACTGCTATTATTATTTTATTTATTTTTTACTTATTTTTTTCCCGAAGATCTGTTACTAAATGTGACCATCTACAGGAAAACCAGGCACAACGCGGCACCCTTCGAAAAAAAATTTGCACTTACAGAGTTGTCGGCGTCCAGATATTGAGCTCTCCAAGTTTTATCGTCGTAACTTAAGTCGTTCCCACTATAATAGACCTAACCGTTCCCTTCCGTTGGCTTGAAACAATACATTTTTAAGAAATTGATCGATCTTTTCTCGATATTTACGCACGCCGCGTTGTGCCCGGTTTTCCTGTAGACGGTCACAAATATGTATGTCTATATGAATTGACAGAGAGTGAATGAATAATTAATAGTCATTCTCTCGATCATGTGGAATAAGTTGAGATGGTACTATTGAGACTTTCACTCCTGATCTATCTCTATGTATAGAATAGTGCACATGCCACAATGAGTCTCTATGTATAGAATAGTCTACATGCCACAATGAGTCTCTATGTATAGAATAGTGCACATGCCACAATGAGTCTCTATGTATAGAATAGTGCACATGCCACAATGAGTCTCTATGTATAGAATAGTGCACATGCCACAATGAGTCTCTATGTATAGAATAGTGGACATGCCACAATGAGTCTCTGTGTATAGAATAGTGCACATGCCACAATGAGTCTCTATGTATAGAATAGTGCACATGCCACAATGAGTCTCTATGTATAGAATAGTGCACATGCCACAATGAGTCTCTATGTATAGAATAGTGACATGCTACAATGAGTCTCTATGTATAGAATAGTGCACATGCCACAATGAGTCTCTATGTATAGAATAGTGCACATGCCACAATGAGTCTCTATGTATAGAATAGTGCACATGCCACAATGAGTCTCTGTGTATAGAATAGTGCACATGCCACAATGAGTCTTTATGTATAGAATAGTGCACATGCCACAATGAGTCTCTGTGTATAGAATAGTGCACATGCCACAATGAGTCTCTGTGTATAGAATAGTGCACATGCCACAATGAGTCTCTGTGTATAGAATAGTGCACATGCCACAATGAGTCTCTATGTATAGAATAGTGCACATGCCACAATGAGTCTCTATGTATAGAATAGTGCACATGCCACAATGAGTCTCTATGTATAGAATAGTGCACATGCCACAATGAGTCTCTATGTATAGAATAGTCTACATGCCACAATGAGTCTCTATGTATAGAATAGTGCACATGCCACAATGAGTCTCTATGTATAGAATAGTGCACATGCCACAATGAGTCTCTATGTATAGAATAGTGCACATGCCACAATGAGTCTCTATGTATAGAATAGTGCACATGCCACAATGAGTCTCTATGTATAGAATAGTGCACATGCCACAATGAGTCTATGTATAGAATAGTGCACATGCCACAATGAGTCTCTGTATAGAATAGTGCACATGCCACAATGAGTCTCTGTGTATAGAATAGTGCACATGCCACAATGAGTCTCTATGTATAGAATAGTGCACATGCCACAATGAGTCTCTATGTATAGAATAGTGCACATGCTACAATGAGTCTCTATGTATAGAATAGTGCACATGCCACAATGAGTCTCTATGTATAGAATAGTGCACATGCCACAATGAGTCTTTATGTATAGAATAGTGCACATGCCACAATGAGTCTCTATGTATAGAATAGTGCACATGCCACAATGAGTCGTCTAGTTGAGGTAAAGTGTCTAGTACTCGTTCCTTTCTGTAGCGTTCTTCAATGATGCTATCCAGTCTCTGGGTGTGGAGAACTGCTACTTCCCTATATTCGTGTCTCGAGCTGCTCTGGAGAAAGAGAAGGAGCATATTGCGGACTTTGCCCCAGAGGTTGCGTGGGTGACTAGGAGTGGTCAGTCTGAGCTGGCCGAGCCCATTGCTATTCGTCCCACGAGCGAGACTGTGATGTACCCCACGTTTGCTAAATGGGTCCAGTCCCACAGAGACCTGCCCATCAAGATCAACCAGTGGTGCAACATTGTGGTAAGGGATACAACAGGAACTGTATAATGTAACACTGGATGTTTTAGACTTGGACTTGATGTCTTCTAATAGCATTCACATCCAATCTGGTTTTAATACTTGTTTTATAAAAGCTGCTGTAACCCTTGGTGTCCATATGTGAGCGGGTCTGGGAAAAGGGACCTTACGGCCGCAAAAATTGAAATTGAGATATAGGCTCCAGAAGTAAGTCATAGGAAAAATTCTTTCTTTCTCCTATTTTTTGTTTTTTGCAGAATTAGTCATAGTGACCCTTACTCTACGTCTATACCAAATTTCGCATGTCAAAACGACTTAAAAGACCCCAAGCGTGCCGTGGAAAGACAAGCTACTTTTTATTCTCTCTCGTTCTCGAAGTACAATAAACGGGGGAATGGGCGGAGTTTCAAACTAGCAGCTAAAAAAAAAACGACATAGCTTTGAGACTACTGCATGCACTCTACAGCTTACCTTTGGCTTAAAGTTTACCGCTACAGCGAATAGAGCAGCCAAGGATTCCAACAAGACAGAGCGTGAGACGCTCTGAAAGCTAAAAAGAACTCTACACAAACTTCGTTAGTCGCCGTTAAAAAGCGGCTGTACGATTTAATTGCGTATGCGGAGTACGCCGTTAAGTATACGGAATCGTTAATTATACCGGAAGTGGAAATTCAATTTATGTTTTCTCGATTTCTAGTTCAATTGCTTTGCTGAATACAGCCCAGTTCAACTGCCAGTTTCTCTGCGTGTCGAAAGTTTTACCCTCCAGTATTTTAGCACTAAGTTGAGATAAATTGTATCTTTTTATTAGCATAAAAAACTCAATTTTTTTTATTTGCGCCATAAGGTCCCTTTTCCTAGACCCACTCACATATGTATCTCTGGTGTGTAGAATTTCATTTTTATACTTGAGTTTAACCCGTTCACCAGCATGAGCCCATACGACGCCAATTGTTCTGTTGGCACTTTTTCAAGTTTGACATTGATTGTCCAATATAACTTTCACTTTACGTTGCTGTGACGTAGCACTTCCTGTAATAAAAATAAATTGGAATGAAAGCATCAGTATTTTATTTTTAAAAAAATTATTTTTTTTTTAATATGGCTGCCAGAACACTTACCTTTGAGTGTCGGTCTGCCCAAAAATTTTTATTGTACAAGGCTCATCGAACCATTGGTAATCAGTAAGTCCATATTTTTTGCTTTTCTCTTTTTGGACTACAGTACTATAGTTTTGATATTAGTAAATAGTTTAGTGTAAACTTGCTTTAAAAATGCTTCTCTTGCTGTTTGTATTTACAGAAAAGAATTTAAAAAAAAATGAGATATCATGAATTTCTCAACTTACCACACTGGTCGCCATAAACCTGCCAACGGTGAAAGGGTTAATTAGTTGTTTAATTTATCATTCGTTGTTTGTTGTTGTTTTGTTTGTTGTTGTTTTGTTTATGTAGAGGTGGGAGTTCAAGCACCCTCAGCCTTTCCTGCGTACGCGCGAGTTCCTGTGGCAAGAAGGACACACAGCACATGCCAACAAGGCAGATGCTGACGAGGAGGTGATTGGGGGGACAGTGGATTAGAGACTGATTACAAGCATTTGATGACACTCTGTGTTGATTTCACCTGCTAATGAGGCCCTTTTAGGGATATAATTGGAGGACCTGGTCCTCATCAGATTAGGATTAGTGGATGTTCCCCTTCTTGGCTTAGAATTGAAAGCAATAATTGGAGGACCAGAGTTAATTAGTCAGGCATTGTTAAGTGGCAGAAAAATACATCTAAATTGATCAAGAGAGGTACCGGCAACTTTTTTATTAACTTGTTATTCAAAGAGACTTAAAATAGAAAGTTGCTGTATTTGTGGATTGCATTTCCTGGCCAGACCCTTTAATATCATGCAGTGATTAGACAGATGCCAGATATGGCCAGCTCAGTTCTTTGTCTGGCTGAAAGAGGAGCATTAGTACACACGACTTCAGTGAACTTGAAGGTTTTCTGAGCCTGTCTCCCAAAGAGAGTGAAGCTAGATAAGGAGAGGAATTTAAATAGAAGTCTTTGGGAGCATTAACAGTTGAGGGACATTGTTATGATTGGGAGGTGTCTTTATCCTGTTTGCTATGTATGTGTGCATGCATGGATTGGTGTGGTGTTGCCATGGCTACCTTGGGTTGCCAGGTGGTCACTATTTTGAGATGGTATCAGAAGGTGTATGAAGATCTTCTGGCCATTCCTGTGATCCCTGGGAGAAAGACGGAAAAAGAAAAGTTTGCAGGAGGCGACTATACCACTACCATAGAGGCCTTCGTCTCTGCCAGTGGGCGTGGCATTCAGGTAAATGATGTAATATACTAGATTACTTTTTCATTCTTTGTTTTTATAGTGAGTCAATCAGTCCATGTCTGGCTCCGATAGTGTGTATTATTAGTGTGTGTGTGTGTGTGTGTGTGTGTGTGTGTGTGTAGGCGGCCACCTCCCATCATTTAGGCCAGAACTTCTCCAAGATGTTCGACATTTCCTACGAGGACCCTTCCACTGAAGGCACCGGGGGTCAGCACTTGTACGCCTACCAGAACTCCTGGGGTCTCACCACTCGCACCATTGGCGTCATGGCGATGGTACATGGTGATGACAAGGGTCTGATCTTGCCCCCTCGAGTGGCCCAGATCCAGGTGGTCGTGGTTCCCTGTGGGATGTCTTCATCCATGAGCAAAGAGGCCAGAGGAAGCCTCATGGACCAGTGCCAGAAGTTACTGGATATACTCAAGGAAGGTGGATTGAGGTGTCGTGGAGATTTCAGGGACAATTATAGTCCTGGTTGGAAGTTCAACCATTGGGAACTCAAGGTGTGTTTGTGTGTGTATGTGTGTGTGTGCGTGCGTAGGTGACTGTTGGTTGGGTAAGGGAAGATTTTGTCTGAAGTGAAAATTGGGAATACTGTTTGAGTGACCAGCCAACCTCTAAGAGAGGAATGACCAGCCAACCTCTAAGAGAGGACTGACCAGCCAACCTCTGAGAGAGGAGTGACCAGCCAACCTCTAAGAGAGGAATGACCAGCCAACCTCTGAGAGAGGACTGACCAGCCAACCTCTAAGAGAGGACTGACCAGCCAACCTCTAAGAGAGGACTTACCAGCCAACCTCTAAGAGAGGACTGACCAGCCAACCTCTAAGAGAGGGAGAGAATTAGTTATTTGTGTCTGTTTCGTCTTTTATTGTGACTGTGTGGGTGTGGTTGCCATGGCAAGTGGTTAATGTTGATGCCTGCTTACATTACGAATTTGTTAAGTTCTTCCAAAAGACCTCATTTGGCTTCTGTTGCTAGTGTGTGTGTGTGTGTGTGTTGATTTGGGGTGATAGATAGTTCACTTGAGGTAGGTTTCTCTCTGCTCTGAGTGTTCCCTGCCACTGACATGTAGATGAAGTTCTTTGCAAGGTGCTTGGTATATTGAGAGGGTGTAAGGAGCCTAAGGAATCATCATCATGTTGTTGTTGTTAATATGCATTGTTACTCATTCCATCAACCGTGAGCTTAATAATACCATGTGGTGTCAATTTGCCAATTACATGTTGTTTTATACATAGCATGTCATTCTTGGCTGTGGATTTTGTTGTTGTTTTTGTTTTTCTTCTCTCCTGGTTGAATGGTATCCTTGCTATCAATAGTAGTTATGCTTTAGTTTGTAAACAAGGTAATATTTGTGTGAGTTGTTTTGCGGTATTGTTATGATGACTCCTCCCCCCACAGGGTGTTCCTCTGCGTGTTGAGTTGGGTCCTCGGGACATAGAGGGACGCAAGTTTGTGAGTGTGTTCAGAGATACTGGAGAGAAGAAGGAGGTGAAGATGTGTGAAGCTGTGGATACAGTCAAGAAGGACTTGGATGCCATTCAGGCCAGGATGTTACAAAAGTAAGGTTAAGGTACTGCTAGTTGGGGAGAACTACATGTGTGCAAGTGGAGGAGGAGGAGTTGTAGATGCAACGTTGTTCGTTGAGTTCCAATTCATCAATAGGTTTAGTTTGTGTTGGTTATGTTTGCTGGAGGTTTGCGCGTTGTAGACAAAATTCATGTTTAGTTTATTTGGAGTCTTAAAACTTTTTATTAATGTTTGCCCGTTTATTATTTATTATTAATTATTTTGTCTGGTGTTGGGAAGTCTCTGCTAACTGTAAGCAGGGTTGGGGGCAAATACTTTGAATAGTATTTAAATACAAATACTTTCTTAGATGCAGTATTTCAATTACTAATACAAATACGTTTGAATTGCATCAAATTACAGTCAATAAAGTGTTACATGGAATTAAACAATAGAATATAGCTATCCAATAGAAATACATTCAGGAAATCTTTTATTTTCTACTTTTCTACTATTACAAAACTCGCTGTGCTACCTCATGACTTTTTCTTCAATACAAGTACTCGTGTATTTGACCCCAACCCTGACTGTAAGTATGCCTGCTCTCCTAATAATGTGCCCTAAGTGTTCGTATAACGTGCATGTCAGAGAGTCCAAATGTTGCTGTGGTTATTCCCCCCCATTAAACCAAGGTTACTACTGAAGCCAGAGAATGCCATGGAGTTCTCAGAATGGCGTATGAACTGCATGGCTGAGTGTCAAGCATGTAATAGAGTTTTAAAAAGTGTGGATAGTCCCAGGAGCATAGACTGGCTGATTCTAAACATCATGCCCATAGAAAGAAAGCCCTTTGAGACTCTGACGAATCCCAGAGACGCAAGCAGGCCAATTTTAAATGCCATAGTTAAAATTATATTCATAAATAGAACAAAACTATTATTGTTATAAGCTGAAGTTTAAGAACATTGTTATTCAACAATAATAAGTGATGTTTACAAATCATTGCATTCTTTACCAATGCTGAGGGTTTGCACTTAGTGCTCTAGCTGTTGTTGTTGTTTGAGGTTATCTAAAAGATTGCTAAGCTACTACTGGTCATCTTATCTTTGTGGTTTTGTGTTTGTTCTTTCTTCTTCTCCAGAGCAACTAAGGATTTGGACGACCATGTGCTAGTGTCGGAAGATTGGGCGGAGTTTGTGTCATCTCTGGACCGTAAGATGATCATCATGGCTCCATTCTGTGGTGAGATTAGCTGTGAGGATCTGGTCAAGAAGAACAGTGCCAGGTGAGGGAGTTGACAGTGGTATGAGTAGGTCAGCTAGCTAAATTATGAGTGCTGTAATTTATTATGGTTGTTATTATTATTGTTGTTTAGTTATTATATTGTTATTGTTATTATTATACATAGGGTATTTAAAAAACAACAACAGTACCTTTTCCTGACCTTACCTTATTCTCTTGGCTTGTAATGTCCTGCGACACCCCGGCTTCAAATTCCTTGTCTATCAATCAAATGCAATCTCTTTCCCTGAATCATCCATCATCTAGCTACTTGCTAGAGAAGACAAGCTACCAGCTTCGTATGCTTCCCCATTTCTCTTCTTCAAAGCCTTGCTATTCAGAGATAATGCTGCCATGCATACTTTAAAAAATTCAGTTGTCCAGAACTACACATAGGAACGCGCCTTAGAGCGTTCAGTATCAGATAATAATTATATATATAAAGAAATAAATTTAAGTTGCTAATAATTGACTGTACCGACCGATGTTGTGCGAGGGCAAGAGAAGTTGGAAGAGTCTTTCCCTGCTAGATAGGACCTGCACATTCATTTTATAGAGGTGGTTGTGTCGGCCCTGATCTCAAGGTGTGGTTTCATTAGTATCAATATAATTATGATGTAGTGCCTGGCTGGACTATCTAATATGACGGTAACTCTAGGGGTTGTGACCCTTTAATTAAATTAGTTAGTTTACTGTTGCTGTCACGATTTGTCATTGAGGATTAGAGATTATAGAGACTGTGTAGTGAAGGGTACTCTGCATATTTAGCTGCGAGTCTGGGAAAGTGTACGTCTTGACAAAGAGTTCACATGTATATGGAATTGGATCATGCATATTGGTAATTCCCTCTCTGTGTGAAAGGGGGAGGGGTTTAAGGACATAAATTGAGTACAATACTGTAAACGCATTAGAGTTCACAAGAACTTTTCTTACTGCAGCATTTTCCTTAGTACCGTGGTATGTTCAAACTGTCCAATCAGATTGCTGAATCTTATGGTATTTGTAATATCTAGCCAGTGTATCGTAGCACTGAGGGTTTGCATGTTTGGTGCTTCAATTCTAGTCGTGGTTAAAGATGTGGTTGGTCATTTAGTAGGCCAGTGGTTGCCCCACATCTGTACATGTGCAACAACCTCCAGTCTACTCCCCCATCAAAGACATGTTTAATTAGTTGGGCACCCATAGTTCCTTGACTACCAGTCTACACCAGTCTACTGCATGGCGGGGCGGAGGTGACCTGCTTGTCATAGGGGGAAATCCTTCCAACCTAATTTAAGAGATGACCTATGCCCTCTAGTAATGATGGCTGAATAGAGGAATGCAGTCATATTGTCTTGAAGATCACTTGATGTGAGCATGATGGCCACTTCAGTGGGCTGGCCAGGGAGCATGTGGTGCTACTGGCTCAGTTTTGCTCTGATATGGAATCTTATAATGTTATCCTTATTTGGTATGGAGTAGTGGTAAGGAGGACATGAGTTGTCTTGTCTGGTGTGTAGTTCTAATGTAGAGGTGTCACTAAATAAGTAGGGTAAAATACAATTAGCTGAGTATTGCAGGAGCAGCATCATCAAGTGGGAGATATCAACTGACTGGCTCTGTGTTCTACTAGTTCTGTTTGTTTGTTTGTTTGTTTTTACAACGCTAGCAAGTCTAAACTATTGCAGTTAAACACTTTGTTCTAGTTAATATGCACGTGATGAATTCTAGTTGTGCAGCCTGCACAAGTCCTGTATAGCTCTGCTATGTGACTACCTGAATCACATCTCCATGGAATGATATCGCTGTAGTTTAGTGAGTAGATGGTTGTGTGCTATGTGACTACCTGAATCACATCTCCATGGAATGATATCGCTGTAGTTTAGTAAGTAGATGGTTGTGTCTAACTTATGTTTAGTGTTCGTGAAAGGTTTATCTGCAGTCTCATCAATAAAGTATCATTTATACCAAGTGAATCCTAACATGGCTACAATCAGCTCCTGCCTAGTACTTAAGTGCAAGGATTGTGCGTTTGGTCTCTTCACATATTATTCATTAAAGAAAACTATTTTTATCCCACCAATTTCACTTTAAACATTTTTTGTTGTTGTTGTTGTTGTTGTTGTTTTTTGCTAGAATATACTTGCAAGTAAATTTCTTTATCCCTGTGTTGTGTGTGTGTGTGTGTTCATAGGGATGACATAGTTCTGGAGGCAGGAGCTCCAGCTATGGGTGCCAAGGCTCTGTGCATTCCATTCAAGCAGCCTAAGACACTGAGTGAAGGTCAGCAGTGCATCCACCCCAAGTGCTCCAGCTTGGCCAAGTACTACACTTTGTTTGGTAGAAGCTATTGACATTTCATTTTGTTGTTTTACAATATTTTGTAATGAATTTAGTTGAATTATTAATTGTTGTATTATGTAGTCATCAGGATATGCCTCTCTAAGCAAAAAAAAAAAAAAAAAAAAAAAAAAAAGTGGGTGGGGGGAATCCCAACATATCCAAAAAAATGTTATTTATTATTAGCACATGGAAGGCTTGCGCGACTATAAAAAAAATACTTTTTTTTTAAGACTAGAATTTTAGTATCAAGAAGTGTTGATAAGCAATATACTCTACAAGTGTGGATAGTGTAACTATGGGGGAATATAGCAATTTTTTGGTGAGCTTGTCCGAGCAGCTTACCTCTGGAGAGTGCGGCAACTTGGCGTATATTGCTGGGTTAGCGGAGGACGCTGAAGAATCGTCTGGGAGATGCTGCTGTCGTTGTAACTTGCTGCCCCCTTCGCCAAGGTTAAAACTGCTCAGGCGCTTGGAAAAATTCGGTCTGTTCAATAGAGGGTGTTTGGGACCGCTCGCACAAGTCTTGGAGGCGATAGGTCGGAAGGATTTAGCAGACAAGTGTTCTTCAGCAGGTAAGTCGCAAGAAATAGAGTAGTGTCTGATCATGCGCACAGTGTTGCTTAGATACCACCATGGATTGCACAAATGAAGTGTTTAGCATCTTGTTATGTTAAATAAATGCTATCAACAATAAACTGTTAGTAGATGCATTCATCTGTGAGCAGAACAGCTGTGTGTGTGTTTGTTTGTACAGTCTAGCTTGAGATGTAAAACTTGATTTCTTTTAGAAGAGTTGAACTATTTATAAAGGTTCTTTTTAAAACATTCTTCTTCTTTTGTGTGTGTGTGTGCTTGTTCTTTGGGCCATAAGGGAAGAGTATGCGAGATTCATTATTCATTCCTTGAAATAGATTTGTGGGGCAGTGGTAGGATATTCTGAGCTATTCCTAAGTACATAGCAAAGTGGCAGAATCCTGCAAGCTTTACGAGTGAGTTTTGAGTGATTACTCTACTTGATTACACTTGTTTAGATAATTTTAGAAAAGGATGTTTACTTGGCCGTTTGGATTTATTCTGTTTGCGCTGACTCCTTTCATCCAGGTGGTGAAGGTGTTGGGGAGGTGTGTGCAGGCCTATAAACGTGTCAATTGTTGTTTGTTTCTTCAATCTGCCTGTACACTTGTGACTGATCTAGTCGTTCCACATCTTGGGACCCAAGGGAGGTCCAATTGGAAAAAAAGATCCCTGACTTTTGGTGATTTACATTGTAATGGCAATCCTGATTGATTTTTGAGTGTAGAATTTGTTTGTGATGTATTATCATTCTCATGAATAATTGAGAACTGTCAAACTATAAGTTGATAAATTCAGTGTGATTGACCTCGTGTTCTAAATGAAAACTACTGAACTTTGCCGGGAACAAAAATAGCCCACTGGTGGTCATCCACATGAGTTCTATATACAGGCAAAGCTATTTGTGTCTACCAGATCTTGTTGGTGCACAAGCAACTCTCAAGACATTCACCAGTAAAGCTCTCTCATGGACATGTTGAAGTTACCTAGTCAAGTGTGTGTGGTGATTCTGTCAGCCTTCTCCAGTGGTGTTGTGAAGTCCTTGTATCTGTACTTGTATCTGTAATGATGGTTTGGTATTAGCAGGGAATAAAAATAGAACGACCATTTCCTTTATCACATCTGTTGCACTTTCTTTAATCTGTAGTGGATTCCTGTATAATTACGTATGTGTTAGCATTGCCATGGTTACTGCATGTCTATAACCTTGATGGATAGCTCAGATGAGCAGGAGTACTTGTCTTCTCAACACACGACTAATGGATATCTTCCAGAGATGCTGTCTGGTGGACTTCATTGTTTGAGCACAGGACTTGTTAATATTTCAAGTTCATTGATCTAGGAGCTGGGAGAAAATTACCAACGGTATCATTTAACGAGGCTCTACCTGGTTGGTAAGGTGTTGGTAGGATTGGTCTAATGCGGCACTTGCAATAGGTCAAAGTCTAAATTATACTCTGAATGGCTAATTTATTCACTGCATTCCTTATGAGTGCCGCCGGACACTCTGACTAGCCCGTGCTAATAACTTGGCCCGTGCTAATGTCATCATTATGGACATGCCATAGGAAACCTAGAAACTATGTGAATGCACTTAGAGTGATTCCTTATTGTTGCCATGGAGATACAGCCAGTACTTGTATGATACTGTCCCTAGAACACTGGCTGATAGCTGTCCCTAGAACACTGGCTGATAGCTGTCCCTAGAACACTGGCTGATGGCTGTCCCTAGAACACTGGCTGATAGCTGTCCCTAGAACACTGGCTGATGGCTGTCCCTAGAACACTGGCTGATGGCTGTCCCTAGAACACTGGCTGATAGCTGCCCTAGAACACTGGCTGATAGCTGTCCCTAGAACACTGGCTGATAGCTGTCCCTAGAACACTGGCTGATAGCTGTCCCTAGAACACTGGCTGATGGCTGTCCCTAGAACACTGGCTGATGGCTGTCCCTAGAACACTGGCTGATAGAACACTGGCTGATAGCTGTCCCTAGAACACTGGCTGATAGAACCCACAGCAGGGCATTGCTGGTCTTGTGCCTGTGAATATGGTCTTAGTTTGGTGAAATGAATGAATTCATAGCCATTTTCCGGCACATTTCCTATACCAACTTCTTTTCCCTTTGTGTGTGAATATCAACAGCTGGAGGGTGTGGTCAATGTGAGTAGAACAGAACTCCTGTAGCCAGTGTTCTGAAGCTGTCAGGTAGTGGTCAGCATCCAAGTGGTTTAATGGTGATCACTTAAACCTTGACCTTGTACCATGAGCTGGAGAACCCTTTTATGTTACCAGGGATTTTGTGCCGATGATGATGACAATGATGATGTCAGAATCGTGGTTACTGCAATTATCTCGTTAACCCACTTTCTCACACTTCATGCACACAATCACATGTACGCACACACACACGCACTTTGCACTCCTGAGGGTTCAACAACAAGTCTCAAAGACAGATATTTAAATCTTTACTTTTACTGCAAACTACTTTTGAAACCCCTTTCATGTTTGTGTATTGTGTTAAAGCTGGTGGGCGGAGTTTGCAGCGACTCTCTACGAGTCATTACATAGTGGTTACTATACATGATTAATAGTATCCATGGAGATAGTGTGTGTATGTGTGTGAGTGATGAGTGGGTGGGGATATGTGCATGAACTTTCCGTGATCAGTGTTAGCGTGTGTCATTCTTTCAGCTGGCATTGTGATCGCTGTAATCTGTTGACCTGTCGTTATAACTTGGAACCCGGACAAGATCTATGTTGTTGTTGTTGTTGTGGTTTTTAATAATTTGTTGCAGGCAAATAGGAGAAGCCAGCTAGCTAATATAAAAGAATTCAAAAAAAAAAAGGGAGGAGGGGGAGGGGGGGCAGAAAAATAGAGGAACACAACTGATGACAAGGCAAGGTGTGTGTGTGTGTGTGTGTGTGACAGGAAAAAATGCTCAAGCAAATCCGTCAATACAACATTATTTGAATTTTTTTTTTTTTTTTTTCCAGAGAACTTTTGAAAGCAGACTCTGAGGGGAGGGACACTATATGTTCAGGGACACTATATGCTCAGGGACACTATATGTTCAGGGACACTATATGTTCAGGGACACTAATATGTATAGGGACTCGTTCCACTCATCAATCACTGCAAATTATTCTATGAAGTTGTTACTGTAGTATTTGTTTATGTGCTTTGTAGAATTCCTGCCAGACAGTCCAGAAAGTGGGTGTGGCATTCAAGAAAATGGATATGACGGTAATTTGACGGCAGATCCTTGCGAATCATGTAAGTAATAATGTGTCATGATTACAGGGGTTCACGTAATTGTAAGGGGAAGAAGGAATTGGCATTAAAAATGGCCTTGGAGGCTACTAAGTGCTTTTTATGGTCATGATATTAGGATAAACTTGTCCATAGAAGAAGGTGTGGTTATCTGTCACTGAGTCTTAGCATTTGTGTAGAAAAGAGTTCCTGTGAAATGAACCATTTAATTTTGCATGTTTGTGGTAATTAAGCTATTGCCCCTGTGCTAACGAATGCAGTTGGAGTAATGAGTGTGATTGATACTTGTGATAACTTCTGTTGTTGCTAGGTAACGGTGTGTTCCTAGTGGAGAAACCTCTGGATAGAGACTTTGTCAACTCCTGTCCTGTTCCATCTGGTAATTCGAAAGATGTAAAGGCACCCCACAAGTCCTCGCTCACATCTTCTGAAACCATCCCTTCTTCCATTCGGACAACCCCAACAGTGAAAGAATTTACCAAATGCTGCATTCAGTTAGAGGTTACCAAGAGACGGGAGTTGTTTAAGATGTTTGGGCGGAAGAAGCCAGGGGCAAAGTTGTTACCATCTCGTTCCGAGTCATCGTCCCCAGATGAACTAAACTTGGACTCCTACGACATAGTCAACTCCTCTGATATTCCATCTCCAATTCCCTTAGGTTGCGTCTCAATCTCAACCAATTCCGTTCCAGCCACGCCTCCTTCTACCACGCCCACTTCCACCGCCTCACGTGACGTGTCTCCTCTACCTTGCAATCTTTCAGCCTGTCATCTGAAGCATTCTGAGAGTGACACGCCTTCTTCTGACACGCCTTCTTCTGAAGCTAGAGACTCCAGTAAGCCTGTCCTGCGTGGTAAAAGTGTAGACGTCTCCCCTACAGCAAGACCTAACTCTTGGTCCTGCCTTAGAGGTCTCAGAGCTGTAAAAATATTCGGTAAGAGGAGGCCCTTTCAGAAGTTCATATCTGATTCCCAAACCAAAGTTTTCAGTCTGGAACAGAATGAAGATTCACATTTTCCTCCTTCGTTCCAATGGAGACTATTCATCCCTAATCTTCTGTCTAAGATCAGTAACAAGCAGACCAAGCCAGTGGAAGAGAAATTCTATGCCCGCACTCAAGCAGACAATAACAAGTTCTGTTTGGAGTTAGTCCTCAAGTTATGTCCCATTGGTTTGGACTTTGAAAGAGATAGCTTCTGCACCCTGACAGTTGAAGTGCGCAATAAGAATGCTTGCAATCTATCCAGTCAGAAGTTGAAGCTACAGGTAGTGGTGAGAGCTGGGGAAGACTGCTTGAAGGAAGTCAGCAAAGTGTGTGTCATTGGGGAGTCGCAGAGAGTGCCCGAGTTCCTGTCACACGAGGTCCTGCGATGCTTTAAAGAGTCCTGGTTAGAGCTGCAGTTCAACCTTCACCTCCAGTATGAGCTGGATGGAGAGGAAGCTACTTGGGAGTTCATTGGTAGAGACTTCGTTTTATGAAGATCGGATATCACCTTCTACCAGTTGATGTGGCAGTTGTTTGAGCTATACATCCAGCCTAGCTAGCTGTTGGTGTTCATCTGATCTATTTATTCTAGTGCTTCTCTCCCTCCACTCAACTTATTTTCAGACTGTCTATCACTTCATGACCAGGAGACTAATATCTCACCATTCATTCATTAGTCTGGCAAGCATTGGAGTTATTTATTGAATTCAGGTATATATGTGTGTGTGTATGTATGTTTGTGTATGTATGTTTGTGAGGCACATCTTTTCATGTCATGTGATTCAGTGTATATTATGTTTGATTTAAAAAAATCAATAAATTATATAAAAAGTCTGAACTACATACATACATACATACATGTTGTAGTTATTCAGAGGTTAACAGCACTGAATGGCAGTGAGTCATAGGAGACTGGGGGTGGGCTGGAGGAAACCACAGGGCCCCACCCACAGTGAGTCATAGGAGACAGAGGGTGGGGCTGGAGGAACCACAGGGCCCCACCCACAGTGAGTGCATAGGAGACTGGGGGTGGGCTGGAGGAACCATGGGCCCCACCATTCTTCCTAGTTTTGGAAGGAGGGGTTTATTTCATATGTAATAAGAGACTATAGAGTCACCTAGTAGGGATAGACCACAAACAACCTGTAACTGCGACAAGTTCATGACAATGATCAGTTGTGAGCCCCAACGCTGCACTGATCTGTCGATGGTACATGTGAACTCCACGCTTGCACTGATCTGTCGAAGTAATGTGAGCCCTCCACGCTGCACTGATCTGTCGAGGTACATGTGAGCCCCTCACGCTGCACTGATTCTGTCGAAGTACATGTGAGCCTCCACGCTGCAATTGATCTGTCGAGGTACATGTGACCCCTCACGCTGCAATGATTCTGTCGAGGGTACATTGACCCTCCACGCTGCACTGCTCTGTCGTCGATGGTACATGTGACCTCACTGCCACGACATGTACATGTGGAGGTGTGACCCCACGCTGCACTGTCTGTCTGATCTGTCGAGGTACATGTGAGCCCTCCACGCACTGATCTGTCGACCTGTGATCCAGGGCATGATCTGTCGAGGTACATGTGAGCCCTCCATGCTGCACTGATCTGTCGAGGTACATGTGACCCTCCACGCTGCACTGATTTGTCGAGGTACATGTGACCCTCCACGCTGCACTGATCTGTCGAGGTACATGTGACCCTCCACGCTGCACTGATCTACATGTGACCCTCCACGCTGCACTGATCTACATGTGACCCTCCACGCTGCACTGATCTGTCGAGGTACATGTGAGCCCTCCACGCTGCACTGATTTACATGTGAGCTGAACTAGGAACTCACACAAATGATGTCACTCAAACCAATTTATTGAGTTTAATATTAATCAAATTATAAATTTTTGGTCTAGTGAAATTTGATAAAAATAATGAACTGTGTTTATTGTCCCAAACCAAATATGACATTGCCATAGCAACCATCAAACTCTGCACACGTACGAGTCACTGCATACAAACACACAGATAAACTACAATGAGCACACATGTTGACCACACCCACCTGTGAGAGATATAGCGTACCCATCGGTAAGGGGTGTAGCTGGCTTTGCCTCGCTCAAACACTCGTAGAAAGCGAATGTTCATTCCCGAGCAGATGAACATGGGAATCTCAAAGTCCAAACTCACCTGGTTCACTTCTTTCTTGGCTGTCTTGGACATCTCAGACAAAGTCAACTGCAACAAGAACAAGACCAGCCTGTCAGTCTAGAGCTGCCATTACCCACACTCACTCACTCCTTCACTAACAAGACCACACTGTCAGTCTAGAGCTGCCATTACCCACACTCACTCACTCCTTCACTAACAAGACCACACTGTCAGTCTAGAGCTGCCATTACCCACACTCACTCATTCACTCACTCACTAACATGTTACAGGCACTTGACTCTACATCTAATGATTATTTAATTGCTGCTCATACATCAAAGGTTAACTTTTTACACACACACACACACACACACACACACACACACACACTTAAATAATATTTCTAAAAATAGCTGATGGTTACAGAGAAGTAGTCTATGAGCCATTTCCTCTCTGGTACTTGGCAAGCAATGGCTTCACTACACCTAGTCAAGTGTTGACCTTGTCTCCTCTGATCTTTGTGGTCAGAGTAGGACCACCAGTGAGGGGACTTTATCAAAACAATCAAATTTTCAAAGATTTAATTTTCCAGGAACCCTGCTGAGTCATGCTAGCCAACTGGCTAATGACAGAACAAAGGGAGAGGAGGGGGAGGAGAGGTCATATACTTGAATGCTCAGTGCTCAGGAGGTTGTGCACATGAACTTCCCAAACATTGATATACATGCACGTTTTCAGCTCCTGCAGTAACATGGTTAAAGGACACACCCACCCACGTAAATGGGTGGAGACTCCCAGGACTAACCATGGACATGTGTGTGCGTATGTATCTGTATGAGTGTGTGTGCGTATGTATCTGTATGAGTGTGTGTGCATATGTGTGTGAGTGTGCCAATGAATATAGTTGATGTGGTTGTAATACTTGCGGAATCCTTCAATGTTGCTATCATCATCCAGGATTGAAGCATGACAAAGGTTCATTAGGAATTAATCTAAGAGGTGTGAGGTTGAGCTTGCCCTATCTCAAGGGGTCACAACTGTCATGCATAATTAGATGGAAGAGGAGATGGGCTTCAATTACCAAGACATTAATCACCTTCAAGAAAGGAGGCAAGCTACCAACAATGACAAATTGTTTTTTCCCAAAAGCATAGCAGAAAATTGAACAGTCATAGCAACAACAGCAACAAACACAATCAGATGTAAGGTCATCACTAATACCACTCACTATCTGAAGCTCTGCCGACAGTCAGTCACACAACTGTCAGAGTTCAAACACTGCAAAACTTGCTTATTGGAGCTGTCCAATTCTGAGCTTCATTATAGAAACCTTAGGGCAAAGCAACACTCAACAGTTAGTGTTCCAGTAGCCATATTGGTTTCTAATTATCCATGCCCTTGTTTCAATATTTTATGACAGGAAGTGTACGTCTCAGCAATGAATAAAACATAAATAAAAATGTTGTGTTAGACGATCACTTAACAGAAGAGTAGCGACCCAACATGTAGCGCTGTATGGTTCTATACAACATGCAGCACTGTATGGCTCTATACCCAACATGTAGCACTGTATGGCTCTATAGCCAACATGTAGCACTGTATGACTCTATACCCAACATGTAGCACTGTATGGCTCTATACCCAACATGTAGCACTGTATGGCTCTATAGCCAACATGTAGCACTGTATGACTCTATACCCAACATGCAGCACTGTATGGCTCTATACCCAACATGCACAACTCTATAGCCAACATGCAGCACTGTATGGCTCTATACCCAACATGCAGCACTGTATGGCTCTATACCCAACATGCAGCACTGTATGGCTCTATACCCAACATGTAGCACTGTATGGCTCTATACCCAACATGTAACATGCAGCACTGTATGGCTCTATAGCTCTATACCCAACATGTAGCACTGTATGGCTCTATACCCAACATGTAGCCTGTATGGCTCTATAGCAACATGTAGCACTGTATGACTCTATACCCAACATGCAGCACTGTATGGCTCTATACCATGCAACTCTATACCCAACATGCAGCGCTGTATGGCTCTATACCCAACATGCAGCACTGTATGGCTCTATACCCAACATGCAGCACTGTATGGCTCTATACCCAACATGTAGCACTGTATGGCTCTATACCATGTATGCACTGTATGGCTCTATAGCCTGTAACAACATGCAGCATGGCATCTCTATACCCAACATGCACTGTATGGCTCTATACCCAACATGCAATGTATGCTCTATACCCAACCTGCAGCACTGTCTGGCTCTATACCCAACATGCAGCACTGTATGGCTCTATACCCAACATGCAGCACTGTATGGCTCTATACCCAACATGTAGCACTGTATGGCTCTATACCCAACATGCAGCGCTGCATGGCTCTATACCCAACATGTAGCACTGTATGGCTCTATAGCCAACATGCAGCGCTGCATGGCTCTATACCCAACATGCAGCACTGTATGGCTCTATACCCAACATGCAGCGCTGCATGGCTCTATACCCAACATGCAGCGCTGCATGGCTCTATACCCAACATGCAGCCCTGTATGGCTCTATACCCAACATGCAGCACTGTATGGCTCTATACCCAACATGCAGCACTGTATGGCTCTATACCCAACATGTAGCACTGTATGGCTCTATACCCAACATGTAGCACTGTATGGCTCTATACCCAACATGCAGCACTGTATGGCTCTATACCCATGCAGCACTGTATGGCTCTATACCCAACATGCAGCACTGTATGGCTCTATACCCAACATGCAGCACTGTATGGCTCTATACCCAACATGCAGCACTGTATGGCTCTATACCCAACATGCAGCACTGTATGGCTCTATACCCAACATGCAGCACTGTATGGCTCTATACCCAACATGCAGCACTGTATGGCTCTATACCCAACATGCAGCACTGTATGGCTCTATACCCAACATGCAGCACTGTATGGCTCTATACCCAACATGCAGCACTGTATGGCTCTATACCCAACATGCAGCACTGTATGGCTCTATACCCAACATGCAGCACTGTATGGCTCTATACCCAACATGCAGCACTGTATGGCTCTATACCCAACATGCAGCACTGTATGGCTCTATACCCAACATGCAGCGCTGTATGGCTCTATACCCAACATGCAGCACTGTATGGCTCTATACCCAACATGTAGCACTGTATGGCTCTATACCCAACATGCAGCACTGTATGGCTCTATACCCAACATGCAGCACTGTATGGCTCTATAGCCAACATGCAGCACTGTATGGCTCTATACCCAACATGCAGCACTGTATGGCTCTATAGCCAACATGCAGCACTGTATGGCTCTATACCCAACATGCAGCACTGTATGGCTCTATACCCAACATGCAGCACTGCATGGCTCTATACCCAACATGCAGCACTGTATGGCTCTATACCCAACATGTAACACTGTATGGCTCTATACCCAACATGTAGCACTGTATGGCTCTATACCCAACATGTAGCACTGTATGGCTCTATACCCAACATGTAGCACTGTATGGCTCTATACCCAACATGTAGCACTGTATGGCTCTATACCCAACATGCAGCACTGTATGGCTCTATACCCAACATGTAGCACTGTATGGCTCTATAGCCAACATGCAGCACTGTATGGCTCTATACCCAACATGCAGCACTGTATGACTCTATACCCCCACAGACAGCCACGTATGGATCATAGCCACAGTGTAGCACTACTGTAGCACTGTATGGCTCTATACCCAACATTGTAGAACTGTATGGCGCTATATCCACAGTAGTAGCACTGTATGGACTCTATAGCAAAATTGTGCACTGTATGGCTCTATACCCAAAGCAGCACTGTATGCTCATACCCAAAATGCAGCACGTATGGCTCTATACCCAACATGCAGCACTGCATGGCTCTATACCCAACATGCAGCACTGCATGGCTCTATACCCAACATGCAGCACTGCATGGCTCTATAGCCAACATGCAGCACTGCATGGCTCTATACCCAACATGCAGCACTGTATGGCTCTATACCCAACATGCAGCACTGTATGGCTCTATACCCAACATGCAGCACTGTATGGCTCTATACCCAACATGCAGCACTGTATGGCTCTATACCCAACATGCAGCACTGTATGGCTCTATACCCAACATGCAGCACTGTATGGCTCTATACCCAACATGCAGCACTGTATGGCTCTATACCCAACATGCAGCACTGTATGGCTCTATACCCAACATGCAGCACTGTATGGCTCTATACCCAACATGCAGCACTGTATGGCTCTATACCCAACATGCAGCACTGTATGGCTCTATACCCAACATGCAGCGCTGTATGGCTCTATACCCAACATGCAGCGCTGTATGGCTCTATACCCAACATGCAGCGCTGTATGGCTCTATACCCAACATGTAGCACTGTATGGCTCTATACCCAACATGCAGCACTGTATGGCTCTATAGCCAACATGCAGCACTGTATGGCTCTATAGCCAACATGCAGCACTGTATGGCTCTATACCCAACATGCAGCACTGTATGGCTCTATACCCAACATGCAGCACTGTATGGCTCTATACCCAACATGCAGCACTGTATGGCTCTATACCCAACATGCAGCACTGTATGGATCTATACCCAACATGTAGCACTGTATGACTCTATACCCAAACATGCAGCGCTGTATGGATCTATAGCAAACAGGCAGCGCTGTATGGACTCTATACCCAACATGCAGCACTGTAGGCTTCTATACCACAGGTAGCACAGGTATGGCTTCTATACCAAATGTAGCACTGTATGGCTCTAATACCTAACATGCAGCACTGTATGGCTCTATTTACCCAAACATGCAGCAATGTATGGCTCTATACCAACATGCAGCACTGATATGGCTCTATACCCAAAATGCCAGCACTGTATGGCTCTATGACCCAACATGGAGCACTGTATGGCTCTATACCAACATAGAGCATGGATGGCTTATATACCCAACATGCAGGCACTGTATGGCTCTATACCCAACCATGCAGCAATGTATGGCTATATACCCAACATGAGCACTGTAGGCTCATACCCAACATGCAGCTGTATGGCTCTATACCCAACATGTAGCACCGTATGGCTCATACCTAAACATGCAGCACTGTATGGCTCTATACCCAACATGCAGCACTGTATGACTCTATACCCAACATGTAGCACTGTATGGCTCTATACCCAACATGTAGCACTGTATGGCTCTATAGCCAACATGCAGCACTGTATGGCTCTATAGCCAACATGCAGCACTGTATGGCTCTATACCCAACATGCAGCACTGCATGGCTCTATACCCAACATGTAGCACTGTATGGCTCTATAGCCAACATGTAGCACTGTATGGCTCTATACCCAACATGTAACACTGTATGGCTCTATACCCAACATGTAGCACTGTATGGCTCTATACCCAACATGTAGCACTGTATGGCTCTATACCCAACATGTAGCACTGTATGGCTCTATACCCAACATGTAGCACTGTATGGCTCTATACCCAACATGCAGCACTGTATGGCTCTATACCCAACATGCAGCACTGTATGGCTCTATACCCAACATGCAGCACTGTATGGCTCTATACCCAACATGCAGCACTGTATGGCTCTATACCCAACATGCAGCACTGTATGGCTCTATACCCAACATGCAGCACTGTATGGCTCTATACCCAACATGCAGCACTGTATGGCTCTATACCCAACATGCAGCACTGTATGGCTCTATACCCAACATGCAGCACTGTATGGCTCTATACCCAACATGCAGCACTGTATGGCTCTATACCCAACATGCAGCACTGTATGGCTCTATACCCAACATGCAGCACTGTATGGCTCTATACCCAACATGCAGCACTGTATGGCTCTATAGCCAACATGCAGCACTGTATGGCTCTATAGCCAACATGCAGCACTGTATGGCTCTATAGCCAACATGCAGCACTGTATGGCTCTATACCCAACATGCAGCACTGTATGGCTCTATACCCAACATGCAGCACTGTATGGCTCTATACCCAACATGTAGCACTGTATGGCTCTATACCCAACATGCAGCACTGTATGGCTCTATACCCAACATGCAGCACTGTATGGCTCTATAGCCAACATGGAGCACTGTATGGCTCTATAGCCAACATGCAGCACTGTATGGCTCTATACCCAACATGCAGCACTGTATGGCTCTATAGCCAACATGTAGCACTGTATGGCTCTATACCCAACATGCAGCACTGTATGGCTCTATAGCCAACATGTAGCACTGTATGGCTCTATACCCAACATGGAGCACTGTATGGCTCTATAGCCAACATGTAGCACTGTATGGCTCTATACCCAACATGCAGCACTGTATGGCTCTATACCCAACATGCAGCACTGTATGGCTCTATACCCAACATGTAGCACTGTATGGCTCTATAGCCAACATGTAGCACTGTATGACTCTATACCCAACATGCAGCACTGTATGGCTCTATACCCAACATGCAGCACTGTATGGCTCTATAGCCAACATGCAGCAGTGTATGGCTCTATACCCAACAGGCAGACTGTAGGTCTATACCCCAACAGCCGCACTGTATGGCTCTATAGCCAACATGACAGCGCTGCATGGCTCTATACACAACGCAGGCACTGTGTGGCCTCTCTATACCCAACACGTAGCATGTATGGCTCTATTAGCCAACAGGTAGCACTGTATGGCTCTATAGCCAACATGCAGCACTGTATGGCTCTATAGCCAACATGCAGCACTGTATGGCTCTATACCCAACATGCAGCACTGTATGGCTCTATACCCAACATGCAGCACTGTATGGCTCTATACCCAACATGCAGCACTGTATGGCTCTATACCCAACATGCAGCACTGTATGGCTCTATACCCAACATGCAGCACTGTATGGCTCTATACCCAACATGCAGCACTGTATGGCTCTATACCCAACATGCAGCACTGTATGGCTCTATACCCAACATGCAGCACTGTATGACTCTATAGCCAACATGCAGCACTGTATGGCTCTATACCCAACATGCAGCACTGTATGGCTCTATAGCCAACATGCAGCACTGTATGGCTCTATACCCAACATGCAGCACTGTATGGCTCTATACCCAACATGCAGCACTGTATGGCTCTATAGCCAACATGCAGCGCTGCATGGCTCTATACCCAACATGCAGCACTGTATGGCTCTATACCCAACATGTAGCACTGTATGGCTCTATAGCCGGTGAATGAGGCATGTGGAGGAGGAGACTTTGGCAGAAAGTCAAATAGGATAAATGGCAACAATGACACGCCCACTCCTCCCACGTACCTTGAGTATGAGCACCTGCTCTTTCCCTCCCTCTATCTTCTTTATCTTCCACACGTAAGTCTTGTCCGTCTGCCGCAACTCACACGCCTGCCCTGGGCCGACAGGCTCGTGGGACGCACTCACTGTTGCCTTGGGAACCGGAATACGCACGGTGACATTAGTACCAGCTCTAGAAAATAACATAAAGTAGAATGAACAAGAAGTGGCGTGCATCATTTAGAAGAGAGCTCACTCACGTCTTGCTGGAGACCTCACACTTAAGTCTCACCACGACCCTCAGCATCCTAAGGTATACATATCACATGAATTGGACGATGCTGATATCGTCATGGATACTATAGTCATGGACACTCACTTGGGAATGTCACCATCTTCTACAGTGGTATAAACTCGGAAAGGGATATCATTCAGAAAGTCTCCAGTAACACGATAATTCATCAGAGTAAACTGAAAAGAAAACGAACAAAATTTAACTAGTGGTGTGCTTGAGCACAAATGGCGAGCGAGCCTTAAACTACACTATTGTTATTCAAACTACTAAAATAAAGTCGAGTTGTTAAATTATGCATATACGGTAAAGGGGGTCCAATGCCATAGTAACCACTCCCCTCAACTGTTTGAATTGAAAAAGAAGCAACAAAATCAAGTCACGTTATTAAAAATTTTCTTTGTGATATTCTTAATAGTAGTTGTAACGCACAATACTTTCACACAACTGAACATACCTACGCAAGACTTACCTTCGTGGTTTGTCTAGTGGACAATGAATTGTCAAGTAAATGCTGTTGAGTAGTGCTTATAACTGTGACAAATAGTGTATTAACTTACCACCGCCACTAACTCGAATAGAAATGGAGCTCCCATAAGTTTTTGAGTTTTAACTGCACCCGCAAAACAATTCAAAGCAGTAAACAATTCAATTTCTAAGGTGATACGGGTAATGGTCACTAAACCAGAGGATTCTGTTTAGTGAAGTTTGGGACGGGGTCGAACGCCGAGCGAACACAAAAATACGGAGGGTCAAAGTACAAAATGACATACATACGTCCAAACATATATATAAATCAATAAACAAACATCCCCGATTTTCAATTGTGTTACCCCTGTAAGTGTCTCGCTCGCTCGCCGATTAATGTATGTGAATGAGAGACCTCACCCACCTCCCCGTCCGGAGCCACGATGCTGATCATCCGTTCTTTATCAAACTGCTCCAGTTGGGCGTTCTCATGGAAGTTGCAGTCGTCTAGAGCCACGCCCCCTAAACCACGCCTCTTCTCCTCTGCCCCCACCAGTAGGTCCTCATTAAGTCCCAAACGTATCTCCGCCTCTCCCGCCAGAAAACTCTTCATCTGAATGCATCCATCTAGGTGAGAACGAAGAAGGTTGCCCTAGGTGTGTGCGCGTGTGTGTGTGTGTGTGCAAAATAACACACAAATAAAACAGATTTGTATCTTTGCCCCTTCTACTAGAAGCACATTGCCACACCCCTGTCTAGCCCCTCCAATTACCACCCCAGACTCACATTGCCACACCCCCATCTAGCCCCTCCCCTATAGACTCACTTGCCACACCCCCATCTAGCCCCTCCCCTACAGACTCACATTGCCACACACCCCCATCTAGCCCCTCCCCCTATAGACTCACATTGCTGGCAATGAGCACAGTGAGCCTCTCCAGCAGGTCTATGAAGATCTCGTTCTTCTGGTTCCTCATGGACTCCAGGGAAGTGGCTATCGGCTTGTTAGCGGCGTGACTTGGTAAGGTGTTATTAGCAGAGCGAGACAGAGAGGACTTGGACTCATAAGTGACCGGACAAGGGGTGTGGCAAATGTAAGACTTGAGGACTTCTGTACTTGTGCCCTGAGGATAGCCGAAGTCCTGTTTTATACAACACAACTATAACAGTGGGTTACAATAGTTGGTAAAGGGTTTACCAAGACTTCATCCAGCAGCTCGTAAATAAGAACAAAGTTCAAGCGGATAGCTTCTTCATTCAGAACACCACAATAGTCCTTACACAGTCCAGCTATGCTACAATATACACAGGATAAACACACATTGGGTAATGGTCAACACGTCATTCAATGCTTTCTCAAAGACACCCCAAATTTCGGACTTCTTCCATAAATACATGTCATAATTACACAATAACTCAAGCACTCCCAACATGATACATTCTACACCTGTAAAATAGCCTAGACCTTAGGCCGCATTCAAACTCAGTTCACCCCTTACCCTCTCCCTCCCCCGCCCCCTTAACCCTCTCTCTCCCTCCCCTTACCCTCTGCCTCTCCTCCCTCCCCTTATACCCTCTCCCGTTCCCCTTACCTCTCCCTCCCCTTACCCTCTTCCCTACCCCTTACTCCTCTCCCTCCCCTTATACCCCTCCCCCTCCTTACTGTCTCCTCCCCTTACCCTCTCCCCTCCCCTTACCCTCTCCCCCTCCCCTTACCCTCTCCCTCCCCTTACCCTCTCCCTCCCCTTACCCTCTCCCTCCCCTTACCTTATCCCTCCACGCCCCTCAACCTACTTCAATAATTACAGATGCTGTTTATTCCAAGTTGACATGTTGTCTCCCCCCACCCACAAGCTCACCATGACAACTCACCGTGACAACAGCTCCAATACTTCGGCTGGGCCCACGTTGAATTTAGTAGCACTCACAAAATAGAGTCCATTCCTCTTGATATACAGGAAGTGAATGTTATCACCTCCTTGCTACAGCATAACAACAACAACAACAAATAAATAAATATTTACTTCCAGTTTATGTGCAAGATTGAATACCAAGCCCCTCCCCCTCACAGATAATTAGAGAGAGAGAGTAAATATAAATGTCAACACTTATTATGAACTTAATCTCAAAACTCAAGTAATAACATTATCAGTGCAACAGCACATGCCAATCATAATTCAACTTTCAGACCATCCAAGAATACCGATCGAGTGTGCTCATGAGAGACACAGGTACGTAGTTAGGCTTTAGGAGAAGACTGTGAGAGTCACAGGTACGTAGCTAGGCTTTAGGAGAAGACTGAGAGTCACAGGTACGTAGCTAGGCTTTAGGAGAAGACTGTGAGAGTCACAGGTACGTAGCTAGGCTTTAGGAGAAGACTATGAGAGTCACAGGTACGTAGCTAGGCTTTAGGAGAAGACTGTGAGAGTCACAGGTACGTAGCTAGGCTTTAGGAGAAGACTGTGAGAGTCACAGGTACGTAGCTAGGCTTTAGGAGAAGACTGTGAGAGTCACCAAAAGATGACACAACTTCACTTCAGCTCTATTAAACGGTAAGTAGTTTGTCACTATAACCACTTAATAACGCACACCTGACAAGATCCTCTGAGACTACACTACTTCTCTTCAATGCTAATAGAAGGCAATACACCAAAACTTCTGTGAGTTTCTAAATACAACATTTGAGTCTCAAGATAACAAGAAGTTAAAAAAACAATAGAAATAAGACTCAAAAATAACTTGCTTGCCATCTGTGACGAGCACACCACTAGCTATGCCGGACCTATGCCAACGCGTGCATGCCTGATGAATGTGTGCATGTGATGTGGCTATGTGTGTATGCAAGTGTGTGCGTGTGCATACATGGGTGTGGTTTTCTCTGTATGAATGTGATAAACGAATGTGAGGCATGGCTTACCAGTGTGGGTGTGGCTTACCAGTGTGGGAGGAGGATAAGTTCCTTTCGTTTCCTTCCAAGTCTTCACTAGTTTGAAGAAGATATCTGGAGTTCCCTTGGAGATGTCTGCTCTATCTGATGGAGAGTTGTCAAGGAAACCAGAGTAAAACCTTAAAACATGACTATAGTAGTATGTATGTATGTATGTATGTATGTATGTATGTATGTATGTATGTATGTATGTGTGTATGTGTGTGTATGTACGTATGTGTGTGTATGTGTATGTATGTATGTATATGTATGTATGTATGTGTATGTGTGTATGTATGTATGTGTATGTATGTGTGTTTGTATGTATGTGGTTATGTATGTATGTATGTGTATGTATGTATGTGTGTTTGTATGTATGTGTGTTTGTATGTATGTATGCATGAATATACACAGCCTTCCTAGATATTCAGAGTTGGTAAAGCTAACGTATTGCCGCTAGCTCAAGTAAGGAGCGGGTGAGGTGAGATAAGGTGAGGTGAGGTGATACTGTATCTAGTAATGGACTCCAGCCTACAGAATTACCCACTGCTGACTCAGCAAAACTTCTCGGTAAAACTCCATCACACAAACTTACACTTGATTCAGACCGCATTCCACACAAGATTAGTATAATTGGCGAGCGAGCGTAGCGAGCGAGACACTTACAGGGGTAACACAATCGAAAATCGGGGATGTTTGTTTATTTGTTTGTATATATGTTTGGACGTACGTATGTCATTTTGTACTTTGACCCTCGCGTTTTTGTGTTAGTTATGTGGTCGACCCCGTCCCAAATTGCACTAAACAGAATCCTCTGGTTTATCGATCAGTACCCGTAGCTATCACCCTAGAAATTGAATTGTTTACCGTTTTGAATTCTTTTGCGGGTGCAGTTAAAACTTGAAAACGTAAGGGACTTCCATTTCTATTCGAGTTAGTGGCGGTGGTAAGTCAATGCGCTCTTTGTCATGGACATGCACCTACACAGACTTACCTTCGCGGTAGTCTAGTGCGCAACAGTATTTACTTGAAAATACATTGTCCACTAGACTACCGCGAAGGTAAGTCTGTGTAGGTGCATGTCCAGTTGTGTCAAAGCATTGTGTGTTACAACCACTACTCAGCTAAAGAATATCACAAAGAAAACTTTTAAATAATGTGTATTGTTTTGTTGTTGTTGTTTTTCCTTCAATTCAAGCAGTTGCAGAGAGTTCATTGTGTGTTACAACCACTACTTATCTAAAGAATATCACAAAGAAAACTTTTAAATAACGTGTATTGTTTTGTTGTTGTTGTTTTCCTTCAATTCAAGCAGTTGCAGAGAGATGTTAGAAATTTCTTTACCGTGTATGCGAATTTTAAAAACTGGACCTTATTTTCAGTAGCTTCAGTGTTAGAAGTCAAAATCATTCATATAAAAATAGTATAGTCTTTAGGCTCGCTCGCTCGCCATTTGTGCTCAAGCACATCACTAGTATATTGAATTGTCAGTTGGTTGCTTATCTTATACAACAAAGAGAACAGTAGCAAACATATCCTACTCCTCTGGCTATATAATAAGTGGACCACTTGAGCTTTCCCCAGTACCAACCTCTGCTCACCCACCACTACTCACCCACCACTCCACTCAGCAAACCTCGTAAGAGAATCTTCAGAAGAACCTTTACTCTACTCTAAGCTGCTACACATTAACGGCGCCAGCTCAGCTACTAAAGATACAGTCTTTGAAGACGATAGTATCTCCTCGGGGAGACAGGATGAACAGTTGAGACAGCATCTTCCCTTCCGCCACCAGCTCACTCACTCCAGGACGCCCCTGACAACAGCTGGTAGAAGAAACCCAGCAAGATAATAATAAGCACCAGTTGGGCACGCCCCTTTAGGTAAAGGTCGTTTGTGTTGATAAATAAAATAGGGTCGCTATTAATTAGTAGTCATTAGCACTTTCATTTATTATTGATTATAGTGTTAGTAATAGTCTTTCTAGCCCCCTTAGTTATGGCTACGCATCCAGAATACTCGTATAGCAGCTTAGCTAGCGACGCTGGCTACGGTAGCGGCCCCGCTGGAGGACTCGGGAGCCCCACTGTAGCTAGGGAAGCTTTTAAAGTCATGCTTAAGGACATCGCCAATCAGCTGTCTGCAGATGATGTGGAAAAACTAATGTTCTTTTGCGGCAACAATGGAGGGGACAGCGCCAAGAAGAGCGCTCTAGACCTGCTGGGGGAGATGATGAGGAGGGGGAAGTATAGTCACAGGTGTGTGGATGGTTTAGAGAAGCATTTACGCCATATTGACAGGTGCGACCTCATCACAGATTACCTCGAGCCATTCGTGACTAAATTTCCTCAGAAGGAGATGACAGGATTACAGTCTGTAGTCAGGCATGGTGAGTTAGAGAGAAGGTGACAGTGGTGTTGCTTTTACAACAAGTTATGCATGAGGTGGAGATTTAATTTAGTCAACTTAGAGCATTTGATGTACTTTAGTGACCTTCCATTGGCAAGTAGTTAAATGAGTATGGTCTACACTTGAGATTTCTCATTGAGTGAGAAGAGGACCCTCTCCATATTTAATATGAACACGTGTCTTACATAAATAATACGTATACTATACTAGTGGTACACTTAGAGAAAGTCTCCTTAGTTAGCTAGTTACATAGAACTAAAGTATTGTGTTGTTATTATTTGTAACTTCAAATACTCCGGCAACTAAAATATATGGTCGAGTTTTTAGATTACGTACATACGGTAAAGGGGTTTCAATGCCAGTAACCACTCACCACAGCAGTTTGACGACTTAAAAAAAAACAAAAAACGCCACTAATTCAAATAGAACTGCTATTCAACCTTGCAAGGCTTTATTTCCTTGTCAGAGAGGGGGCTAGTAAAGAGTTAGTCAAGTATTGAAGCTCCTTACCTTGTTCAAGAGAGGTAAGTGCCTTATAGACAATACACTTGTTGTGCGGCTCATTTCAATGGTTGCTATGTCATGAGGGGGTATAGCTACTGTATTATATGATGGGCATGTTGAATGTGTGACATTCCAGACATACTCTGGTACTTAGTTTCTATAGATACTGTATCGTCAATGATTAACAAACCGTAAATGGAATTAATACTCTATCAGTTTAATCTAACACACGAGTATACTCACATGCACAGCACACAGGACACATGTGTTTCACGCACACATATACTCACATGCACTGTACACACAGGACACATGTGTTTCACGCACACATATACTCACATGCACTATACACACAGGACACATGTGTTTCACGCACACATATACTCACATGCACTATACACACAGGACACATGTGTTTCACGCACACATATACTCACATGCACTGTACATACAGGACACATGTGTTTCACGCACACATATACTCACATGCACTATACACACAGGACACATGTGTTTCACGCACACATATACTCACATGCACTATACACACAGGACACATGTGTTTCACGCACACATATACTCACATGCACTGTACACACAGGACACATGTGTTTCATGCACACATATACTCACATGCACTATACACACAGGACACATGTGTTTCACGCACACATATACTCACATGCACTATACACACAGGACACATGTGTTTCACGCACACATATACCCACACACACGTCAGAACTAACCAACACAGACTTGCAATACACAGTGACATAAATACCCCCTTAAATGTGCAATGAAAAGTATAGCTGGAAATTGAATAGATCCTATGTAATAGAAATCTTCATTCCCATTCCATTATTCCCATACACCAAACCAAGCAAAGATTTGTGTGTGTGTTTAAGATTAAAATTGTAAGTAAGCACCACTAATTTTTGATATTTATGTGTAATTTACCACATGTCTTTACTACTTCTAAATTTCCCTTTTCTTCCTGTGAGGTCTGCAATACAGTGTGTGTGTGTGTAGTATTATGTACTTCATTGCTGTACTGTAGTAGTCCTTCAAGTGAACAGATTGCAATGCATCGATATCTCAGTGGTCCCTAGCCTGGGCCAGCCATATTCAACTGTTACTAGGTATTAGATAACTTCAGCTTAGTCAAATGTTAACTCACATACATGAGGTTTAATAGTTGTAATTGGGGGGAGAGCAATGCAAGCAAGACACTATATGCTGAGGTAACAAATTGAGAATCGGGAGGGGGGGGGGGGGGATTAAAGTGGCATTTGAATTTATTAGATACGCAGAGCATAGACTTAAATTATTGTTTGATTCATTTGATAGAAAAACGCTGTATTGTCTTTTCTATTAATACAACTCATTACTTGAACAAATGAGTGGGTGTGGTTAGTGGGTATGGTTATAATGGCCACACCAATAAGATCTGGCTTCCTACTCCCCTGATATCTCACACACGCACACACATACACTCCCTCGGTTGTATAGTATGCTAATCCTAGTAGTCATTTCTCCTGGACCATTCGTACTTGCATTAGTGTGCACATGTGGTGAGTCAGGTATTGATGTGGCTACTATAAGGGTTGCCTATAATTAGATCTGTAGATATTAAAGTAGCAAACCAATCAAGTGTAGCATGAAGCGTACAAGAACTAAACGAACCTCAGGGCCTCTCATGAGTTGTCTGAATGTAAATTCTGTCCAATCTGCTGTCGTAGTGCTAGAGCAGGAACTGATTATGCGATGATACTTGTGTGTTATTTCAGAGTCACTAGGACTGCTTGAAGAACCTTCACTCTCTGAAGTAGGAGAACCATCTGGTGTCCAAGCAGCATCTCCGCACTCCAGTTACCATGGTTACAATTCTCTTTCCTCCCAGCCATCAATGAAACTCAATTCACATTCCGGATCCCAGAGTTCTCGTTCTGGATCTAATATTTCTCATTCTGGTGTTTTGAACAGCAACTCTGTTCCATCAGAGAGCTCTATACGGAGTCAGTCGCTGGTGGTGGGTGGGACTAACAATTGGGTAAAGGGTGCCATTGATGCAGGACACACATCAATCAAATCAGTTCCACCGGCCTCATCTTCTGGTGGGCATGGTAACCATATGCAAAGCCACACCTCTCTAGTCAATAGAGCACAGACTTCACCAGCAATGTTGGGGTCAGAGAGTGCAAGTTCATGGCAGCAGTCGACCTCACGAGTACTGACGGCACCGAAACTCAGTAGGAGTGGCCATGCCACAGTTCAACCCCGCCCACCTCTCCACCACATGCGTCCACACAGTACTGATCCATCTCTGAGCTCCCTGAGTCGAGTACAGGAGGAAGAAGTGCTAGGCAACATGGATCTAGAGTCTGTCTCTATCAGCTCCGGACTTGTCATGAATGCTCTACCGTACGCAACTACAACAGAACCTAACATGCACCGACACTTGACTGGTCATGTGACTGGTCATGTGACCTCTCAAGATAGAGCTTCTCTATCCAGTGTTCAGAGTGTCTCTCATATCCTAGAAGAGTCCACCTTTGAACAGTCCATGCACTTTCCACCTGATACAGTCAGTCTTGCAAGTGGCTTGACTTCTTCTTCTTCTGACATGTTTTCACCAGCACACCACGCTACAGCACAGGATGACAGAGGTCTTGTGGGCCGTGCTACTGGAGGACACATGACAGAGCGTGCTACTGGAGGTGCTCAGAGGCGCATGAGTTTCAGTCTACCAGTGGGAAGCGAAGAAGAAATGGAGAGAGCTAATTTGAGACTGACTCAAACATCTTCTGTGCCTTCAAGTCTTCCTAAGAGTGAGTTAGAAGTTACATAGAAAGAGAGAGAAGAATAGTTAGCAAATACAATAAGAAAGACCTCTTAAATCACATCTTATACATGAGGAATTTCCACATTATTATATAAACATAAAATTGTTTACTATTTCTTTTACTCAAGTGCTCCTGGCAATTCCCGGTGACAGCCAAACAGTTTTTAATCCTGTATTGCTTAAAAGAAAGTCTGTGAAAGAGAGAGAATACATAAAATTGTTTTAACTGAGAAACTTCACACACACACACACACACACACACACAGACAGACACACACACAGTAGATACAGTAGATGAAGACCTAAGGAAGAGTTTTGAGTTGTTCAAGATCAGGTGGTGTTATTCAAATTATTGAAAATATAACACAATAAGAGTATGTGACATAGCGCTTCTGAAGTCTGTCTTCTGAAGTCTGCACATTGTGTGAGTGACTGGAGTACAAACATAAATAACGTGGCATTGAAGATAGTGTACTATATTGTCTCTATTCTCTGTTGTACAGGTGGACAGACGTATTCCGGGGATCATGTGATCATTCTGTCATCCTCTGACTTGGTGAAGTTCATTGGTGATAAAGTGGGTGGAGTCCAGCAGGAGTTTTCCATTAAACTGAATGTAAACTGCAAGTGCGGACGTCCCAAAGAAGTGAAGATGAAACTCATTCCACACAAGGAGCAACACCACCAGTACGTCAGCCTCGATGCCTGTCTGCACATGCCCAAACGGTGCTCCCGTCACAAGTGGCTCGTGCACTTCACGCACTCGCACCTACAAGTTTGCACGGTTGTAACTTGCGACAGTAGGGAGGTGTGTACAGCCTCTGCGACCACACCCATTTTACCCATGGATGTGCCTGGCGGGGAAAACCTCACACAACTCTCCCTCTCCAAAGTTATTTCTCACGAGCTCCTGCTATACAAGAAAGTGTCCCGATACAGACTGAAGGTGACGGTGAGTCTGATTGTGGAGGGCTATATCGCAGATTGCTCTGCGGTTCAGTTTGACTGGGTAGAGCAGCCATTGCCTCACGAGGATCATCAGGAACACTCTGAACCTTTTGTAGAAATCAAGAGAATTATTTAAGTCATGGTGCTTTGGCAAGTTTTCATTTTTATTGCACTGATCATTCTTTATTGCATAGTTTGTGAAATTAATGATAGCAAAACAGAAAAAATATATAATTTATTTTTAAAAAATTTTTTTTACAAAATATGTAATTGTAATTTTATTTAAAAAACTATTTTTAAACATTGAAATTCAAGCATAACTAAATACTACTACTACTAAATACTACTACTAAAGCTGTTGTACTTTTAACACAATGATCACTAACATTCACCAGTTCACAAATAGAATACATCTGCTACTTGATGGGTTAGCTAAGTTTCTTCAAGTAGGAGTGGTGATGAATCACTTGTTCCAATTTTCTGCTTGGTTATTAAAGAGAATTTCTTTTTCTGTGAAGATTTTCCTGAACCTTTGCTGCTGTTGGTACCCACACTATCATGATGCACTTCACCTTTGATCCTGCCTTCTTCACCTACAATATTATTGCCTTCAGTGTTCGCATGACTGGATACTTCTCCAACACCACAAGCTCCTCCTTTCAGACCACTGGTTTCACTATTTTTTGCATCTGAAGTAGATATTATTTCTGAACCTTTTCCAGTTCCATCATCCTCAATCTCATCATTTCCAGTGCTTACATTGGCTTGTTGCTTCATCCTATCAAGGAGGTGCTTCCCCCAAATTCCAAGAGAAGTGACAATAGCAGTTGGAAGTATGCTGCCGATGACATGCCAGATTCCTTGACTCGTACTGTACGTCTGCACTAGAGTGATGTAAGTTTGGAAATAATAGATGAATCCTCCCAAGCAGGAAAGGAAGAGTAAAACGAGAATTAGCAATGGCACATAGCAAAAGCAAAAGTTGTGCCACTTTTTTTTGAAGAACGATGTGTCCCAGGCTCTCAAAGTTATGGCTCCAAGCACTACCAAAAAGAAATATATTGCCATGTAAAAGAAGACGGTGGACAGAGTTTCAACTGGAGTTACTATGGCTCCTAAGACAATGTAAAGAATATGAAAGGCTAACAGTTCAAAAAAGTAAGAGCAACCAACATGAGATATGAAGAGTGCAACACACTCTCTACAGAGGAGATTTTTTGATGCACAAGGACAGCAGCAATTTAATTTGTTGGCCAGAGCATCGCAACATTGAGGGAGTTCCAGTTTTTTCTTTAACTCAGGATTTGATGAGATGTAGCACATTGGTAATAAAAAAGTTGCACAATTTGCAACCAAGAGAATACCCAGCATGCTAGTAAATGCAAAAGAGAAGTAGTAGAGGTCAATAAATTGATCAGTGTCTTTCGGATATAATTTTGATTTAAATAAATGGTATATTGTTATAATGTCATTGGCTATTATAGCACCACTGGCAATTGTTGAGGAGAAACCAGCACTCCAAATAATAAATTTACTGCTGTTGTGTTTTTTAGATTCCTCTAAAATTGATCTGTAAAGTGCTATGAATATCAGTGGAGATCCAATTACAGCTACAATGACAAAAATTAAAGTCCCTACGTTTAGTATGTATCGCTGAGTCATATAAATGGGAGTCTCATAATTTATGACACAATACTGACTCCAGATTTTTGGATCCATGTAATAAACTGAATACCCTTTCTCAGTGGAGGAAATTCCATCACTTTCTACTTTAGTCTTGTGCAGTGCATAGGATTGAAGCTAAAATATACAAGCATATATGTAATAGAAATAATCATTAATAGACATAGGTTATGCTGTTTGATAAAAAATTTCAAATCTAACCATAAATAAATATTTATGACTAGTGAAAATACAAAGTATATGGAACCTAATCTAACCATAAAATGTCTAACTGTAGCAATGCCTGCCACTTCTGGTCAGCTAGTTGTGCTATTATGATAGTAAATTTAAATACATTATTACTTCTCACTTACATTTGTGGTGAATCGGTTCAGTAAATTAGCCACATTGTTGTGAATGGTGCAGTTATAAGAAAGAACATCTTCCACTTTATGTATCTTGTTAGAAATATTGCAGCTAGTCTCAATAACTATCTCCACGGTCCGGTTTTCCATGCAATAGGTATTCAATGATAGACCTTTGAGTAGATAGGGATTGATGAATAGATGCACTGGAGAAGATGACCATTGATAGTACAGCACAGTAGTGGTGCTATTAGCCTCGTCAGTTGTCATGTTGCCACTTGCCCACACAAACTGGTAAGATACATTCACTGTAACTGCTCTGTGGTAATTCTCGGGGAAGAAAGCAGAACTGAGTCTGTCGGTGTTCTCATCTGTCAGCACAAGACGTTCAAATGCTGAGTAATTAGTCGTTACTGTTGAATCCAAGCATAAACATGCTATCTGAATTAGCATTAGGAGCAATACAATCTGCAAAGTATGCTTCATCTTGACCAAGTTTGTTTTGCTAATAAATTTAAAATCATAAATAGCACCTTTTGTACCGCACATAGTTTCCAGTGGTATTCATAAGTGAGTACACCCACACCACATTTTGGAATATTCAATATTGCCATACCTGGTGAAAGATACATCCAGTAATGAATGAATTCATACCTCATAAAAAAGAAGTTAATGTAATGAATATGACAATCTGGGATCAGGAGACAATTGTGAAGATGTGCATCATGTGACATATGACCCTTTACCACAACTCTTGGGTAAAGAGTCTGGCTACTTAGCTTCCCACTATCATAATCTTCTACCGCAGAATAGTGCATTACCGTTTTATTTTTTTAACTCGATGCTGGCTGGGAAAACCCCACAGCAACCATATATCACTAAATAGACCAAGATTCCCCTCATTTTTTGATAGAGAAAATTGAATAATATTTAGGCCCTCTACTAATGCTTTAAAAAAAAAAAATTTTTTTCCAAAAAAATTCCACTTTTTCCATCAATAATTAAAAAAATAGAAATAATATTGTTTATACCAATATTATATTACTTCAACAATAAAATATGTTTTTGTTGTGTTTGGTGCTGATTGTGATCATGTAGGAGACATCTATGAGTGTCCACAAGGAACATATGCCATCGGACGTCGCGCTCCACTACAAAACAATTTCATATACACAAAAACACAAACAACAAAGATATTTGTGATACAAAACAAATTATTCGTGATCCTATATTATTGCAACTTTATGATGTATTGTATGTGGTTTCATACAGGATTTTGTTTGGGAGGGGGGGGTGGGGCTCCGAGTGTACTTCGCCAGGTCCGGCATCTTCTCCTTCATCACTGGAAGACTTTGCTCCTGTTGCCTCATCTGCGTCCTCTTCAAAATCGGTCGGTGACTGCATACACATCTGGTCCTAGTAGTACATGTGGTAAAAAAAATTAAATTTTTTTGAAAATTTGAAATTGTTAAAAAAACCACAACCCACTTTTCAAATCTCACAACTCAATGAAATGTGTAATTATATATTATAGCTAAACAGCTTTCTCTATCTCAATAAATAAGTCCTTTCCACAACAGAAGCTTGCTAGTTTTCAAGAGAAAGACAAGAGAAAGACAAGCTTACCACGATCATCTTCTTGACTCCCATTGTCAGTATCAGAGTGGACGGGGTCTGGTCCACCAACCCTGATACAGGGCCTCCTATAGCCCTAGATGTCGTCTCCCTCCTCTCCGCTTGATCCCGAGTCGCTAGAGTCAGTATCAAGCAAGTCTAAAACTTTCACAGCACTGTAACTGGTAGACGCCATCTTCCAAACTAACTGCGAAAAAATTTTTTTTTTGGCATAGTTACCTGGATCACAAGACACGCTCACTTTTTTCCTATGATGTAATAAGGGGGAGGCCCCCATTGGTTTGGTAATGTTGACCTGGATCTGATGGAGATATCCAGTGTCACAAGCAAAGCCTAAGAGATAGGGTAAGTAGCACAGCAGTTCAGGTATGCTTTGTTGTTGGATGCACACCTGAGGGTTCTCAGAATATCGAATAGCTTTCATGACTTGTAGAAGAGACTTCTTTATAGTAGCATTCACAAAGGAGTTGTCAGAGAAAATTCTGCTGGTGACAATCTTTCCCCACTTCTTAGAAATAATAAAAAAGCAATTTGAGTATGCAATTGAATTTGTGAGGGGGGGACAACTTAATTATTACAAAGTAAATAAAACCATATTGTAGCCACATAAGAATTCTAGTTGTTATAAATTTTGAATTAGCAAAGAAAATACCTGTGATAATACATACAGCTACAACATTAACACTGTATATTTTGAACACAGTTAATTCATTCAACTAGATTATATTTTAAAGTTCAGAATGTAAATCTTATTTTTGGTTATTTCTATTGCAAAAGCTCCTCTGCAGTATAAACATTGCTTTTGAATGCGAACATAAAACTATGAAACTTGTTAAATTAACTGTTTTGTAGAGTATAGCTATTATATGCTGTTACAGTTTCAATGTTTAGCTCATAAAATTTAGTAGCAATTTTTTCAATAATCAGTGTTTTTCAAAGTCTGCATGATATGCTAACTTTTACCAACTAGCTAGAAAGAAATTAACTTTTAGAAAGCGCTACCAAGTATTCGTTAGTTATATTTGAATTTCAAGTTCCTCTCAAAAATAAGTGAATACTTTCTTACTCTAAAACTTATACACAATTGCACAGATGCCTTACAAACATATTCATCTTCTTTACAAGTCATAATACAACTGGCAGAAACTGGGCATTTTGGTAATGTCAAATAAAAGTCATTCGATAAGTGATCTCTCTGTAGTAATAAAAATTCTTCACAGACAGATTGGGTAAAAGGTGGTTGTCCATAATATACACCATCTTCACAGACTTTGTCTTACCACAGGTAATATAAAATTAAACACTTTGCTAGACTTCTGGGGACATTTCTGGTACAGGCTATTCAATTGTTATACCTGCGGTAAGCAAGGTTTGTGAAGTGGTGGTGAAATAAGTTCATTCCTCTTGCCAGTACGGTGGTCACCACCGTGGCAATAATCTGGCGGAGCTTACGTTTTACCATATCAATAGGCAGAATGATAACATGCACTAGACTACTACAGAAAACGTGGTCTAGCATAGCCAGACTCTCTACCAAACCGCTACGCCAAGCGAGACTATTTAGCACAGCGTCAATTCGTTTGGTGCTTTTTATTGTAGGATCGTCAGTTTTCCCTAAAATATTGAACATGTACAATGATAAGGTCACTTTTATATAGCTATAATAATTTAATGCTTTCATTACTTCTTTGTCTAACATAATCATAAACATTAACTGTATTTCAAGCTCACCTCAATAAATAGGTGTACAGTACGGAATTACCATAAGGAACATGAGAAACAACAACTAAAAGAAAAGCGTTGTCGTACTGCGAAGTTTCTAAGCACGCTCTCCGCTTTTATAGGTAGCGACTGCCGATACACGCATGCGGACGCTAAAGAAGTTTTATTGACAGACGATTCTTACCTTCCAATCTTTGTTCTGGTTTGCGCAAACAAGTCTTGCACAAGGAATTGAAATAATAATGCCGTAAGTAAGTGTTAATGAAGGTTGTTGTTACTCTTATTTGTTACTTACTTCCACCATTTTGAGACCCTGATTGCCATTATCTCTCAATTTTACATCCCACATCTTATACTATAGATACATTTGCTCAGAAAAGCATCAGCATTGTATGCCCCGCCCCTTATTGAGTGTTCAATGGTGCTTCAAAACTAGTCATGTGGTGACAACAAAACAAAATGATTCAAGTTGCAATAAGGTAAAAATGACTTGTAATGTCAAGAAAATTCTCAAGAAAGAACAGTAGCATTAGATTCCTCAGTTATTTTAGTCACTTCAGTGTTGTTGTATATGGCCGTCTCTTGAATTTTCTAGTCCTTTGCAGTCCTATTATATATTCTAGTTTATTTAAAGTTCACAATTTCGTTCTCAGCCATTTTTACTAATTAGATGTATTCTCTCTCTTTCACAGGCTTTATAAACAATACAGAATTAAAAATATTTGGTCGCCACTAGGAATCAAACATGTGACCGCTGCTTAATGCACAAGTGCCCTTCCACTGAGCTACGACAACCAGCCGGTAAACAAACTTCAAAATTCTGTATTTATTTATTTTTTTTATCCGTGGAATTTTTTACTCTGCTAATTAATCACTTCACTATTTCTCTTTCAGCTTTTGTTACTCATTAGATGTATTCTCTCTCTTTCACAGGCTTTTTAATCAATACAGAATTAAATATGGCGACCAAATATATTTAAATTCTGTATTGCTTGAAAAAAAAAAAGCCTGTGAAAGAGAGAGAATACATTTAATGAGGAAAAGAGGGCTGAGAAAGATTTTGGGAAGTGAAAAATTAACAGAGTAAAAAAAATTCCACAGATAAAAAGAATGATTCAGTCATTCTCGGCTGAAATAATTATAATAATAGGACTTCGGCAAGAAGTCGAAATGTTGGGTTAAGTTATAATTAAAAATATTGGCTATTAAAAAGAGAAAAATTTCCGATAAAAATAATCTTAAAAAGTATACAGTATAAATAAAGAATTGAAGTGTTGGTGTGCAGGCTGGTTGTTGTAGCTCAGTGGCAGAGTGCTTGTGCATTAAATTATTACATAGTAAGTAAATGATAGATAAACCATTTGTTGAAAAAATTATCGCTCCAAGGGCATTTATCCCGAATTGTCATGGTTTATAACTATTTTATACCATGGTTATACCATTTCATATTGTGTAAACGACCAAATTAATAGCAGGTTTTGCCGGGAAAATTTGGTCCAACATTAACAATTACTAGCAAGACCCCACCACACAGTGGCGCTTGATGTATTGCAAAGTAAATGCAGGTAGCATAAATTATTTTAGGTTGCA
>WLWD01002481.1_pt1 | contig 61550 bp, 34 predicted proteins | sample 6712731 | NCBI WGS metagenome assembly WLWD01 (sample SAMN12718690, study PRJNA576275) | sponge metagenome | isolation source: marine sponge | host: Mycale hentscheli | place: New Zealand: South Island, Marlborough, Capsize Point | collected 2014-11-01 | reverse complement strand
GGTTCTCATGTGACCAGTGACTAGAGGTAGTGATGGGGTTCTCATGTGACCAGTGACTAGAGATAGTGATGGGGTTCTCATGTGACCAGTGACTAGAGGTAGTGATGGGGTTCTCATGTGATCAGTGACTAGAGGTAGTGATGAAGTTCTCATGTGACCAGTGACTAGAGGTAGTGATGGGGTTCTCGTATGACCATTGACTAGAGGTAGTTATGAGGTTCTCATGTGACCAGTGACTAGAGGTAGTGATGAGGTTCTCGTATGACCATTGACTAGAGGTAGTGATGAGGTTCTCATGTGACCAGTGACTAGAGGTAGTGATGGGGTTCTCATGTGACCAGTGACTAGAGATAGTGATGGGGTTCTCATGTGACTAGAGATAGTGATGAGGTTCTCATATGACCAGTGACTAGAGGTAGTGATGGGGTTCTCATGTGACCAGTGACTAGAGGTAGTAATGAGGTTCTCATATGACCAGTGACTAGAGGTAGTGATGGGGTTCTCATATGACCAGTGACTAGAGTAGTGATGGGGTTCTCGTGTGACCAGTGGCTAGAGGTAGTGATGGGGTTCTCATATGACCAGTGACTAGAGGTAGTGATGGGGTTCTCATATGACCAGTGACTAGAGGTAGTGATGGGGTTCTCGTATGACCAGTGACTAGAGGTAGTGATGGGGTTCTCATGTGATCAGTGACTAGAGATAGTGGTGAGGTTCTCGTGTGACCAGTGGATAGAGGTAGTGATGAAGTTCTCATGTGACCAGTGACTAGAGGTAGTGATGAGGTTCTCATAATACAGACATGCAATAATCACAATCCAACAAAAGATAATCAACAGTAAAATAATCACAAAAAGAAAAAAAAACAAAGACGTAATGTTCGATAGACATGTCGTACAAACGTCACTTGTACTTAGAGATAGTCTTCATTTACTTCTTGAAATCACTTCATTGTAATCGTTACAGCCTGACAAAAAGAGAAAACATTAATAAAATGCAACAAAAACATATATCCCAGTTACATACCTGTAGCTCTTATGAACAAGACAGTGGTGCTTCACATGGCTGTGTTCAAACATCTAGCATAGTACATCCTCCAACACGTGCTCATAGTTCCTCAACTCCACCAATTAGTGTCCATCTAAGAACATGCACACACATCCAAATACAAATTTGTAAATCTCTTGCTGCCGCTAAGCGGTCATGCACACCTGGCAGACCCAGGATGCCTGTGCACTAAGCAGGCACTGTGAGCCATGCAAGCAAAGCTCCTGGAGCCAGGCTAGGAACTCGCAGGAGAATAGGCCTTTCCTCATAGCAAGTGGCGTGGCCACCCAAAGACCCACCTGGACCATTGCTGTTTCATGAGAAAGGCCTTGAATTTGCACCCCAGCAAATGCCAGGTACCCAATCACAGCTGGGTGGACTGGCTGGAGGCATATGGAAAACCAAATGGAAAATTGCCAGAGTGGGGCTTGAACTTGGCCCTGAGCCAAGGACACAACACACACACACACACACACCTTGAACAGTGCCACCCTCAAAGGGTGATGCTCCTCTGCTAAGCAGATTGACAGTTGCATAGTGGTTAATCATTTTCTTGGTCTTGTTGTAGCACATCTGTGTCTAGCTATATCTTGGCCCCTTCTAAATGACCGACTACATCTATTGCAGGTAAAGGGTAAGAGAGTAGGGACACACACACACACAAGTAAGTGGGTTCAATGCAGGATATAACTAGTACTAGTTTCCCATTCACATTTTCCAAGCCACCGACCCAGCCTTCATCAAAAGTGACAGAACTAAAAAAATATTGCATTTTGAATTTATTACAAATGCGCAATAGATGGACAAAAGCTATTCACAGTGGAGCTGTTGTTGGGTCAAGGTGATATCAGTTTATGCTCATGTGCTTCAAATAGCTATGCTAATGTTACGTCTGATATAGCTGTTCTCCAATAAAACTTGTGTAGCCAGAGGGTTGTGAGAGTAGTACTAACCCATGGAGATGAAATGGACATCAGGACCATTATCAACGACCATGAAAAAATTTTTTTTTTCAGTGATGGTTGCATGAGAAACTAGTAACTTTGTGCGGCCGTATCAAGGTTTTAGCTCACCTAGACAAACTCTTTACCCGCTGCTATACTGGGAAGGGGTCTGGTGGTATTAGTATTCAAAAGGAATGTAATTAGTCCTTTACCAGGATGCTCCATAATTAAAATCTAACTGAACATAAAAGTATCACACTTGGGTTTTTGGCTAAAAGCACATTACTGCCGTATTTAGATATGGCTTTTAGAATTCAGGAAAATGCCAATCATCTATGGAGACTCAGTGTAAGCATTCAAAACCTTTTCCTTACCCTGTTGGTAGTATTATCTCTACCACTTACAAGCCCAAAAATTAGTTATAGATGCAATTCTTTCAACCCTTCCCACTATCTTAATCTTTAGCCACTTTCTCTACTTAAGTTCACAGCCACTCCTCAGTGGTTACTACCAAGTTCTACAAGACTGCAAGTAAGCAGTGGACGTTATTGGGAGGAAGAGAGAGGAGAAGATTTGAATCAGAACTATGTTATAATTATATCACACATTTCCCAGCATAGGGGTAGGTAAAGGCAGGGTTTCATAGAGACTATGGCAATGTTGGGATTCCCTTCCCCCACCCCCATCCCATTTCGTTCACCCTCCATACTTTTTCCCTGACAAAACATTTTAAGAAAAAAATTAAAAATATATACGAAAAACCATAGCCTTACTGTACTGTTAGTTCGTTTAAAATAAATACTTCTTTTATAAAGTTGAGGTGCATAATTCATAATAGTTTGTCCTGTTTTCATCTGTCTGACTTCAATATTATCATTTGGCTAAATTAACTCTACACAAAATCCCCCCCCCCCCACCTGTATAAATCACCTAAGACAAAACCTACCTAAAAATTGTAAATGATGCTTCCAGGTGAGGGGTTTTCCTCTGACGTCTCATGTAAGTTTGCAACGTGTCTTTTACTCCTCGTAGTGCAGCCACGCCCTTTTCTCCCCAGCTTGTAGTAAAGACCCTTTACCAATCATTGTCCGTCATGCGTGGTATAAATTCTCCAGTTTTCGCGTATTTTGTGCTAGTCTGGCGCGCCAAACCCTTTACCCAACCGCTCCGCTCGGTAGGGTCTGGTGACCCTAACGTATGCGTTTGGTGACTTTCCCCTGGATTTCAGGGGAAACATATAAATTGTGTATTGCTTATGACATAACTCGAGTGAGCAATAAAATCATCGCGAAGTTTTAACGTTGGCAGGGACATTGAGATTTTGTGGCAGAGTTTATTGCAGTTTAGCGTTTGTTCTTTCGAGGTTGGATTTTTTTGGTATGGAGGTAGAAAGCTGCTGTTGCTATTGCTGTGGAGATGATCTTTCTGGCGGAGAGCAGAAAAAAAGGAGGCGAAGGCTTGCAAATCCTAATTTCAAGGAATCACTCTCAGTATTAGTCTACCTTGCATCTGAGCTGAGAGCTTGCATTGATGTGTCTAGAATGCATGATGGATACATTTGCAGAAGCTGTGCTACAATGCTGGATAAATGTTCAAACCTCCACCAGAAGATCAGCAACAAACTCGGAGCTGCATTGCACAGGTTGCCCTCTAGTAGAGTAGCAGCTGATCAATCCCCAATTGCTAGGCCAGCACGAAGGTCACTTAGATCACAAGGAGGACTAGGATCTGCACCAATGGTAGCATCTGGAAGCACTGAGTCTCCAACTATTGTAGTAAGATAATTTAATTTTTACGTAACGATTAAATGTGTATAACTAGTAAAAAGTGACAACAACAATAAACAAACAAAACAACACTGAATTAATGCAAACATAAACTAAACAGAGTTTATATTTAAAATTTTTTCAGAAGATAGTATATCATGATCAGGTACTTTGTTATCAGATCAATTTTATATTTATGATGTGACATAAAAATTATATTGTAGGCACGTGTTCTATACAAGTCACAAACACAAAAATCGTATGCCTTTACTCCAACTAGAAGAAGAATATGTAGACCACTGATAAGGAGGAACTATAATTCCTTCGCACGGACCACCATGCAGAACAAAGGAGCGAAAAAGGCAATACTAGATGTCGTAGGCCAAATGTTACAGAAGGAAGTGATATTTCTTTGTTCAAATACTCACAAAAGTCTGTTGACTGAAGAGCCTAACAAAGATTTGGATGGTTTAGTCAAGCGCATCATCTGTGAGGTGCACGATAGGGCGCCTACTCTTTTTCTGCTGCTAGGATGGGCCATGAAGACGAGGCAACCTCACTCGAACACAAACATTCTCATCTCAACCATCACATCCATGATTTGCAAGCATCGCAAAGCATCTGCGTGCCAGTTTCAGCGACTAATTTCCTTGGTTTTATATAATGGGCATTCTTCAAAGCAGGTACTAAGCAATAATTTGTTGTGAGATATTTTTAGTGAGGCATTGAAACATGTACGTCATACACATGAATTTCATAACTCTAATGATGGCTATATATTATATTTAACTAAAATTATAGGTATATGAACGGCTTCAAAAGCTTGGTTTATGTCTTTCACACTCAAGGACAATAAAACTTGTCGACAAACTTGGAAATCAATATGACCAAAAAGTGAAAAATTGGAAAGTTGAGTCTGAAGATATGTTTGTCAATTCTTCATTATGTGTGAGTTGATTATAATCATCAAATGTAGTCAAGTAATATACATGAGTCTTTGTACGTAGGTGGAGACTGTTAAAACCATGGATCTTAGTCAATTTCCAATCCTTTCGAGAGATAACTCAGATTTTGACTTGGAAGAAGCAGATTATGACAAGATAGAGTGTAGGAGTACAGGTGTTTTTGAGGATGCATATCTGTATGAATCACCTAATATAGATACTGAGTTAATCTCATATGACAGTGATGGCAGCCATCATGATGGTGATCTGACCTGCAGTGATACCAGGCCTGAAGAGCAAGTTCATCAGGAGCAGTGGGTGGATCAGTGCCACAATGACAGTGAGGTAAATGTTATCGTTAATTAGCTAATAAGATAATAATGCAGTGTATTGACCATGAAGACAATTCACCATAAAAATACATTTGTGACTGTCTATGGGAAATTTGGGCACAATGCGGCGTGTGTAAACGTCGGTAAATCAATTGAATTTTTTTTAAAAGTATTAAATAAGCCGAGTGAACGGTTAGGTCAATTATATCAGGAACGGCTGAAGCTATGATGATACAACTTGGAGAACTCAATATCTGGATGCCAACAACTCTTCTTATAAGTGCAAAAAAAAAATTTTTTTTGATGGTCACATTTAAGCAAACAAAATGGTGTGTTGGGCAATATTTTGTCATATAACTAAACTTTCATACAAGGAGGGGGAGGGGGGGGGGGTTTCCTAGTGAAAATTCCCTTCCTGGCAAAACTATTTTTAACTGCACAGCATTAATGCATGAGCAGTACAATGAAGAATATTACTTGTCTGATTTGTTGCATTTACACTCATTATGTCAACAGATTTGTCTCCAGTATCATATAATATAAGTGGTGATAATTACCACTTCAGTTTGATATTTCTCACTCAATTAATCTTGGCAGGTAGATGATACTCAGTCTATGAATGTTGACGAGCCTGATGAGTCATGTTTGCAAGAGCCACAAGAATGGAGTGATCAGCAATCTGAAGTAAGATTTTATTATGAATGTGGTGTGTTACAATTTGTTTGTTTTTTGAACTGAATTTTTTTTCTCCAAAACACAAAAATCAAAAGAAAAAAGATTAAAAATGTAACCACTGTAATTACGTGTATGTGGAAAATTATTACTGCACTGAATTATCATGAAATAGGATGGCTTTACGCTAGTACTCAGCAGAGTGGGAAAACTGTGTGGCTATTGTTAGTCACAGTTTATTGTGAGAATTTTTGTGTCAGGTTAGGGGTTAGGTAATTCACCTGTACTCTGATTAATTGCACCACTATGTGTCAGTTGACTGTTAGCACACTTGCTGTTGTCATTCATTAATTCTGTCACTCTTCTGTCAACAGGGGTTCTTGCTGGGCCATCATCTAGGCACTGAAAGTCTAGTGAAATTTCATTAATTTATAAGGCAAACTGTCAGAATTTTTATTTTGAATATTCCTCTAGAGCAAAAAAGTTTAGTTTTGCCTGTGCAGGTTAATGGGAGTAGCTAGTCACCTGACCCTCCCACTTTAGCCCAGTTGATAGGTCTATATGCTAGCATTAACATAATAGGTAACCAAGAGCAGAATAGCATAAAACAACAACAACAACAACACCGAAAAGGAATGATACAACTTGCTATTATAGAATGTTTAGAAATTTTGTGTTTATGCGCATTTTTTTTTTTTTTTTTTTTTTTTTGCTACCAAGAACATTTCAAGGACCCTATTTTCATGCTCTTTTGCTTTTACATAAATATGAGTATTAGTACGGGTAACCATGCTGTTTATATCTAATAGCACAGGTTACCCGTGCTCACTAATAGTAGGCCAGCTTTTAAAAAAGTCATTAGCAATTGTAGCTACACTGTATCGTTCACTCACTATCTCCTTATTTCAGGATTAGCTTCCGCTGGAACTTTGTTTTCAATGTACGGCTCCTCCTAATCTGTTGAAAAACATTCTGTCTAATATGGGAAGAGCTTCTGTGATAAAGAATGACATTGTCTCCAACTAGAAACTACTCGAACTGTATGTTTCCAAGGTTAACGCTGCATGCGTGCATACTTACCCGTACTATTTCACTTAGCTACTGTGGTATTTCACTTAATTTTAATTAATGTACTACTTTCTTGCAGCAAAAAAAATTTGTGATCAATACATACAGTCAAGTATACTTTTTTGTATTTGAAAAGCCCAACTAGTTATCTCAGAGACATGCACATATGACATAGCATGATGATTAGTGGTGGAAGCAGTCAAACATTTAAACCTCTATTATAGTGTGGCTTCTGAAGTTTGCTTCAGGCCATAGGCACACAAAGTGACAATGAGGTGTATCTGTATATACCCTCACTGAGTAGTCTACCCTCCTTGTGGCAGGTTATACAACTGAGAACTGGGTGGACTGTAACTGGAGTCATGTTTCACACACTTCCTAGCTGACTTGGTAATTAAACCATTTAACAATTATGCTTATGTTTACTAATTACTACTTCTATAGAAAGCACCATTGTGTACTTATTTGTGTATGTATGTGTGTGTGCATGTGCTTGTGTGAGTGCATGTGTGTGTACAGGTCTGTGAGTGTTTGTGTGTGTGGGTGCTTGTGTGTGTTCTTGCGTGGGTGTGCAGGTGTGTGTATGCATTGTTGTTTTTTGTGTGTGTGTGCTTGTGTGGGTGCAGGTGTGAGTGTGTGTGCATTTGTGTGTGTGCGTGCTTGTGTGCGTGCATGTTTGTGTGTGCGCGTGCTTGTGTGTGTGATTGTGTGTGTGTGTGTGTGCTTGTGTGTGTGTGTTTGTGCATGTGAGTAAATGTGTGTGTTTGTATTCATGTGAGTTGTTATTATGGGTGTATATTGAGTGTGTGTAGATCTTCATCATACCTGTGTCATGTGTGTTCGTGTTGTATGTGATTTGCTACGATTTTGTAGTGTCTAAAGCTAGTGGTGTGCTCTAATAGCACAAAATAGCAAAGCGAGTGATGCATGTTCCCTGTAATTGCAGCTATTCCATGCATACTTGGTGTGGCTAGGAACATTTAATGGCTTTTCAAAAAGAAAGATTCTTTACCTTGCTACCTGTTTCCGTTTCGTTTTAGCTCTCCTCCTCCTTGCCCTGTCTTTTTCATTTCTTATCTCTCTCCTTACTAATTTTTCTTCTGGAGTTTCTAACGCCCTCAAAGCTCTTGACCGAGCGTTTCTAACGTTTTTGTCTCTCTTTTGCAGAATTTGTTTCACTGGGCATCGCTACTTCGTACGGCGGGTAAACAAAACAAAATGTTGCTAAGAAGGTTACCCGGCCCGCGCAAGAGCGTAGGAGAAAATGTGCACATGTACGCCGACGCAAGAACAAAAACAATTCCTAGACCTAACAAAAAAATAACTGCGGAATGATAAATAAGTCAGCTCCGCTCGCTTCGCTGAATTAAAGTGGATATTGATTAAAAACTGAGTTATAATTGTAATTACAAAGAGTTTAGTACAGTTAATCCATTCAATTGTCTGCCAAAAGCGGTTCTCAATAGAGTTTCCTTTTGGTCATCATATTTTTGTTTCATTTTGTATTGGTCATACCCTTTGTATTATATTCTGGTAATTTCTAGATCTATAAAATGGTATATCTAAATACAATTTTTTTAATCAAAAGCTTTGCTGTTAAATAAAAAAAAATTTTTCATTTGCGAAACAGTATGAGCATCAGTGGGATAACTGTCTTGTATCTGTCAGTGGAATAACTGTCGTGCATCTGTTAGTGAGACCAACAATACTAATCTGGTTCCACATTTACACCATTGCATTGCAATTTAATTAAAATGTTGGTTTAATTATTTTTGTACTTTCTGAGTAAGTGGAACTTTTCAAGGAAGAATAACACTCAAGTAGTAAATAGGTTTGGGGGTGGGGGAGTTGAGGAAAATAATTACCTCATCTAAAATCCGAATGTGGTCACTAATGTGGGAAGATTTTTTTAATGTTTGAATTTATAGCTACTCTACCATGGTAGTGCAATTTTTGGAATCTTGGGTGAAAAAATAGATTTGCTAAGTTCATCTTTAACCATTGAATTCATTCTGAAATAAACCAAGTATTGTGCTATTAATTTAATGTATGCAATTATGTGTTTATTTAGTTAAGCGCAGGTGGAGATTCATCTCGTGATTTTCTGTCAACTACATCTGTGAACCCGTGGCATCCATCTCTCATTAACACTGACCTCGAAGGCTCATCTGATGACAGTTCAGTGAGTGAGGCAACTGAGTCTTGTAGCAGCCTTTCATTACCATGTGATGATGGCATCCAACATCTAGAGGAAGCAACACCTGAAGCATCTTTTGATTCTGCAAAAATAGTCCAGACCTTTGCTAAACAGCCTTCTTCTCTGAATTCTGGGTACAAGCTGGTTTTTGACAACATAGACAAGAATGTCAAGCCACGATACATGAGATGTGATGCCCAGACCCAGTCTCTGCATTATGTGCAGGTATATGGAGTGAAAGACAGAATTGACTATTCATCATTTACATCAGAACAGAAGACTGAGATAGAAGTATTTTCCATTCTTCCGAATTCAGAAGATTATGATGCTGTCAAGAAAAATTTTACTGTATTGATTTCCAGAATAATGCACAAGCATTTAGCATTTTTTGGTGATGACTTCAAGAAACTCATCCCACAACATATTCGTCACGAATACAGTGCTGAAATGAGTACAAAGTCTGAAGTGGTAAGTGCAATATTTATGTGAGTCAGTCAGGTAAAGTGTCTTTAAACGTGGGTTGTAGTTTATTGCTTTTTTACTCCTAATTGTATTAAAAACATGTATTTAATTTCTTAAAATTTGTAATGAGTGACTATATTTCATGGTATTTAATTGCCCCAGGTTCCACTTGGAGTACTAGATGAGAATGAGTGCTCGTATGAGGGAATGACTGCAATATTGGATTGGATACATAAGTACATACCAGCCAAATGTGTCGACATGAAAGATAAGATTCCAGGAAGTGATCTTGAGAGGGAGAAGATATTTATTCCAACTCTTGTTGGTGGAGATCTTCTATCTACTGTGAGAGCAAGGGGTGCTTTGTACATTAGAGGTGGAAGTGAATTAGAAGAAGATCGGTTGAAGGGGATCTTACCAGTTTCCGAGGATTGGCATGGAAAAGTTTGCTTCATGGAGGTAACTAGAATGAATGTGTTGTAAATTCAAAGATGTGCTGAATTCAATGCCAGAACAACCAGGTGTTACATAGTTCTAAGAAGTGACAACATTTACATGATCTGTGTGTATAGCATCTTGTAAGGACTAATACATAACTCACATAATATTCTGCTTTTAATTCTTTTTTGATTATTTATTTCATTTTTGTATTTGTGTTATGTTTGCCATTTCATCACATATACTGTATTACATTTTGTTTGTTTTGTATATGTGTTTATTTGTTTTTTGTTTTTTTGTTTTTTAATTGGCACAGGCTATTTGGAATCTTCTGTTCAAGACAAGATCGTCTATGGAAAGAGGTACTCTGTACCAATTGCGGAACTTGATTGACCGCAGAAATGTGACGACTAAGGTCAAGTCTGACGTTAATGCTGCTGAAGACTTTCTAGAAACTGTCGTGGAGGGTTATATAGTTGCTGCTGTGATGAAATACCTAAACATGAAATCACTAGATGACTTCCCTGATGAAGATATTGTACCGCCCAACACCTGGATGGAAGACGACTCGATTCGTGCAGCAACTATAGAGAAGGTCTCCAAATATGTTGTAGACAGCTATGTAGATCTGGAAACTGTGTTCAAGGAATCGGATGAAGCTACTGAACCTGGCACTTCATATGACTATACATGTGAAGTTATTAGTCTTGGGCTTTTGTTTCTTGGATTCAAAGATGCCATCAGAGAAGGTGACGGGGACAGAGTTTTATGTGGGTGGAAATATCTTATGCTTATATGGAAGGCCACCGGACACAAAAACTACTCCATTGAAGCCTTCACTATGCTGACCCAATACCACCTACTATTGCCAAAGAATTTGGCTGCACAGCTCAAGTGGTCCCGATTTATCAACGTTCATGGGAAGCCTGGTCATAACATTAGCTGTGACCTTCATATGGAACATTTAAATCGTATTGTGAAGACCGCAATTGAGGGTTTAGGGGCAAATAAATCGAAGAAAGCAATAGTCAGGGCAGGTAGAGCTGTTGGATCTCTAACTGGCTTCATGAATTCTTTTGACAAGGAAATTGGAGTATGTAAACCCAGTGGAAAACACTCAGAGAAGTCCAGAGACAGAGACTTGGTCAAGATCGTTGACGAACTTCTGCTTCAAGATGGACAAATTTTTAATAAGGATACGACCTACCAGCACAAGTCCTTCACCAATGTAAGGAAAAATATTATTAAAAATCTGAGAGAAAAGAAAGTGAAAGAGTGGATTATAGATAGACTTCCAACTGCACTTTTAGAATTATAGTATATCACACACTCGGTGCTATTGTTACTGTTGTTGTTTTTCTGTTGTTTTATAAATTCACTCCACCAAAGTTATTGGCCAAATATCTAAATTAATTAAATTAAAATTAATAACAAATTAATGTCTTTAATTTGAAAGTATTAATCAAATTGATATTGGTATAGTTTACTCTCACAGCATAAACGGACATTGAATGAAGTGACAATTTCCACATTTACATGTTGACCTACAGACATCACAACAAATACATGCTGTAAACTCAGTAGGAAGTAAAGAGGTCTCACTAGGCGGAAAGTCACGATATAAAATAGAGCGTCTGCAAACTGACTTGTTCTGACAGTACTCTATCATTTGTTCTGAAGTGAATCGCCTGTCTAAGTCACGTGGTTGCTTGATGATAAATGATATAGCTTGTTTTCCATCCCTTCCAGCCCTGCCACTTTCTTGTACATACGTTTCCGCATCCTGTGGAAGACCCCAGTGAATAACTTGGTGAATATCTGGGCAGTTCATGCCCAAACCAAATGCCCCAGTAGCAATTAACACCCTTAATGGAGATTCGCTTGAAAATTGTTCTATAATCTTCTTCTTCACCGATGAGTGTGTACAGTGAGTGAACATGTCCACAACTCGAAACTTTACATAATCTGGTGAATCTGGCGGTTCTAGCCAATGATCTCCAAGGGTTATTTTAAAAAATTGATGTATATTTATTACATCTCTATAGCTGCGGCAAAAAATGAGTGTTCTATCCATTTTCTTGTTTTTCACTAAAGCCTCACAGATAGCCCTAAATGAAGAAGCAATACCATTAGAAGGCTTGTCGCCTACACAATATAGAATGTTATGTTTGAACGGGGGAACATACACTATATGAGGCCTCTGCATGCATAAACTATTAATAATATACTTCCGAGTGCTAAGGGTGGCTGTGGCAGTGAGTGCCATAAGATGTACTGTATCAGGCACTATGCTCCGAACTTCACTCAAATGGGAGAAATCCTTCCTGAAAGTATCACCCCTAATATGTCAAACAAAAAAAATCATTAAAGACTAAGATGATATAGATATCTTACCATTTCTTCACGCAGTGTGCCTCATCCACAATCATTCCAACCAAGTTTTCCCTAAAGATATTGGTAGATAAGTGTGCTTCCAGGTTGTACCACTGAACAGTGCCTCTGGACTCATCAGTATCACTTGGAACTTTCCTTCTCTGATCCTTTCTTTGTCTTTGGTCATCTTCACATCACTTACATACACTGCTGAAGTTCCAAAAGAATGTATAGTAGCCACTTGATCTTCCATTAATGCAATTAATGGAGATATAACAAGGATCATTGACTTCTTTTCCACACCACGAATAATGTCAAACACACCAGGAAGCAGGATATAGCACAAGGATTTTCCAAACCCTGTTGGAAGGGAGATGAAGACATCTTTTCCTTTGGTAAATTGGAGAATACTATCCTCTTGTTCTTGTTTTAGTGTGTATCCAAACCCAGAGGCTACTTCACCAATCACAGCTTTCAATTGCACATCGGACATTTCACTATTCCACTCCACACACTCAATATAGACTTTTAACCCAGTTATGCGGAGCAAATGAACTTTACGAAAATAGTGCACGCGAATGATTTAACTCAATGGAATGTAAACAAACCGCGGCAAATGTCCAGATTAATTGCATTCCAGCATCACCAAACGCATACGTTCGGGTCACCAGACCCTTACCGAGCGGAGCGGTTGGGTAAAGGGTTTGGCGCGCGAGACTAATTTTGTGCGTGGTGGTGGTGTGAGTTGTACGAGGCAGATAATGGTGAAGGTCAGGCTCGACTGAGCCCCCCTGAAGAGAGATGTGATTGAGATGAAGTAAATTTTTAGTGGTAGTGATTTAGTGTGGGTGAACTAGTGTGATCGTAATTTGTGGTGTGCGCTATTTGTATAATGTTTGAGTTTGACTTAGGGTAGCTACAACTTTTTAATGACCATTGATTGAAAATTGTATTAGTATCTTGCAGCAGTAAAGAGAAGCCTCAGCATCATAGATGCAGCCCCCAGAATATATGCTGAATAAATCTGCTGGGATGTTGGTTCAAAATTTTGGCAGTCATTATGTAGTAGTAGACAGTAGCCAGCTACTTCTAAAACCCTAACCTCAGTCAAGGGTTAAATATTGTGTATTTTATAGATTCACTGCTGACAAACAGGGATAGAGCTGCAGACACAGATTGTATTGCTTGGCATAACATGGGGCAATGTGAGTACTGAGACATTGATAAGGAGTTACTATTGTGTTAAAAGTACTCGATCACATTTTAGCACACATTCATATTTACTCAGTCAGGAGTGTTTGATGACCTTTTATGCATGCAAGCACATGTTTGGGCTATATTTAGAATTAGGAGTCTAACACATCTTGAGGTTACTTTCATTAACTTTTTTTCTCATCTCTATTTTCAGGCTGTTGGGAGTTCCACCATGCTATCTGCAGCATTGATGGAGCTAAGAGGACACTGGAGCTTATGAATATAGAAGTCTGAATAGGTCTGACTTTACTCCTCTACAGTGCACCTCCACTGGACAGCTGACACTGTGGAATAGCCCCCAAATGATTCTAGTAACGGCAGATACATGCTGCACTTCTATATTAACTAACGGTGAGATTCCGTTTTTCTAGTTAGTAGAGTACCTCCACATACTTAGTGCTTGGATTTTGTAGCTGATATATGAATTATAAGAGAATGCACAAAGGTTGCGTGATGATTACTTATAACGTTAGAGTGGAGAGGCTAATATACATTAGTGACCATTGGTTGGAAAACTGTGCATCATGTGGCACAAAAAATTGAGAGTTCGTTAGTATAACATGTCTATTGACAAGACACCCTATACCAATATATTGAAATGTCACCTCTTTTAGGATTGGTGACCTTTACCAAATACCATGATGGCTAGACTCCTTGTGATATATGTAGGATTAGCCTAGTAACTATGATACACCTTAAGTGCCTACCACAGGACTGTCAACTCTCTCACTCCAACAATAACTGTTTAAATACTTTATGCTTGTCAGATACCTAACGTGTGATTGCTGACTAAATGTGAGTCCTGGTGAATGGGCCTGTTAATTGGAATTAGGGACCCGATCTAAACAGGTACTTGAACCTGGTCAACCAAATAAATGGTAAAGGGTGTGTTGTCACAATAAGGTAACACAAGTACTTGGTAAAGGGTTCCCGATCCTACATCAACCAATTTCATGGTAAAGGGTGCCTTGAATATTTAGTAAAGAATTCCTAAAACCTTGGAAAATATTGAGGTTGTGTCACAGGCATTTGGTCAACCGTAAACTATGTCAAAGTAACCCAGTCTAGAACTTGGTAAAGGGTCCCAGTGTTTCATACAGGGAGGGGGGGAGCCCTGGGATCCCCCCCCCCCCCAAACTCATTTCTTTACACGAACTTTTATAATAGAATAATATACCAATTACAGTCTAATGCGCATATTTTTTCTTTAAAAATGTCCAGAATTTCATTAAGATTAACTTCACTTAAGTCAGGGTCTTCAATGGCAATTCTCATAAGGTGAGTCAAGTTTTCATCAGACAAGCGATTCCTTAGCCTGGTCTTTATCATCTTCATGTGACTAAACGATCTTTCGATGGTTGCTGTTCCAACTGGAAGTGCTAGTAAAATTTTGGCCAGATTATAAACTTCTGGGAAAATTTCACTGAAAATTCTCTCCCCCCCCCCCCCCCCCCCCCAAACTGTAAATCCTGTATGAAACCCTAGGAACCCTTTACCATATATCTGATTTACGTTGTTGTGACAAGACATTCCTTACCGAGCAGATGTGTTCTAGAATATTCATAGGGAGTGCTTACCTAAACATTACTATTTTAAAATGCCATATATTATTGATAAACGTTATTATCTGTATTAAATTAGAATGATGTGGGTGTGGGCTCGATTACGTCTGGATTACTCGCTCCCTTCTCTCGCTCGCACCTGGAGACAGCAAAGTAGTTGCTGCCACCAGAGTGTATGCCTCCTGCTGACTACCCGGCGAACCGTACCCGCCCGAAGGAATAGGTTTTAGGTAGGATTAAATTACTTTAAACACAGGATAACGACACATAGCGAATTGAGATGAGTGACATAGAACTAACTCGAACCACGAGACACACAACTTAAATACTAACACAAACTCCGCCTACTGTTCACACAAAATGCTGCAATGTTCTGGTCTTGTGATCGTACAATCCTTGCTAACACACATACACACGCTACCGCTACCTACTGCACATGACCATAAAACTCAACAAAAATACTTCTGACTACAAAACTTAACATTGATAAAGATCTCATGTGGGCAGGCCCACAGTGGGGTAGTGGCAAAATTCTAGTAACTTTTACGGCTATCCAGTTTAGCGTAAATTCTATAATTGTGGAGCTAGATTAACAGCAGTAATTTGTTGTACGCTATAGTTTGATTGATTGAATGAAATAAGCGGCTTGATAGACCGTGTAGGCAACAATTGGAAGCCTATACAATCATATACAGTTCTGTTTCTGATCCCACTAAAGATCCCTATAAAATGACTTCAGTGAACCTTTACTTAATAAAGTTTTCTGATTCCACTTGGTAAAGTCTGTGTTATATACACTTTATAGACTAAAGGTTTGTATTATAGGCAATTAGGTAAACAATTTCTGATCCTGTGGGACCTTGGAAAGATCTGTATCGTAGACATTTCATGTAGGTAAAGGGTCACAGGGACATCTTTAAGGTCTGTAGCATGGGCACTTTGTATTGGTAAAGGGTCACAGGCACTCTATAAAGGTCTGTATTATAGAGACTTCATGTTGGAAGGGTCACAGGCACTTCATCAAGGTCTGTATCATGGGCACTTTGTATTGGTACAGGGTCACAGGCACTTTATAAAGGTCTGTATTATGGACACTTAATGTTGGTAAAGGGTCACAGGCAGCCTATACAATCATATAGCACTTGTATACAGTTCTGTATACTTGTGTACAGTTCTGTATCATATAGCACTTGTATACAGTTCTGTTTCTGATCCCACTGAAGGTCCCTATAAAATGACTTCAGTGAACCTTTACTTAATAAAGTTTTCTGATTCCATTTGATAAAGTCTGTGTTATATACACTTTGTAGACTTGGACTATTTTTAAAAAGGTTTGTATTATAGGCACTTAGGTAAACAATTTCTGATCCTGTAGGACCTTGGAAAGATCTGTATCATAGACATTTCATGTAGGTAGAGGGTCACAGGGCCGTCTTTAAGGTCTGTAGCATGGGCACTTTGTATTGGTAAAGGGTCACAGGCACTTTATAAAGGTCTGTGTTATAGACACTTCATGTTGGTAAAGGGTCACAGGCACTTCATAAAGGTCTGTATCATGTTTGTATTGGTAAAGGGTCACAGGCACTTTATAAAGGTCTGTGTTATAGACACTTCATGTTGGTAAAGGGTCACAGGCACTTCATAAAGGTCTGTATTATGGGCACTTCTTGGTAAAGGATCCTTGCTTAAGCTATATTTGAAGATTATTTGATCGTCATAGTGTGAGTGTATGGTGGGGAGGAGAGAAATATTTTAGTTTGTTCTTAACTATTACATGAAGTGTGCAGTAAGACTGGTAGGGAACTGAATAGTCAGTTTGTTCTTAACTATTACATGAAGTGTGCAGTAAAACTGGTAGGGAACTGAACAGTCAGTTTGTACACAAGTGGGTATCAATACAAAAGACACTTAGTAGAATGTTTCCAATCATATAGTGTTGATATGATACTAATAGGTTAAATGAAAGTGTGGATGAACTTCATAAAGACTTCAAGAGAAAGTGTGGGAATGGACATGACTTGAGTGTCAAATTATGTCCATGGAATAATAAACGAAGTTGGGTCCTTATTGTCTTCTAAACATTACTATTGTTGTTGTCGTCATTTTTAAACAAGTGCAATATATGTTTTATTTAAATTTACTTTTGAAAATAGTATGACATGCTGAGATTTGGGAAAGGGTATGGAATATCCGAAGTCAATTATCATTATGTTTTGTTGTTTTTTGTTTATTGTTGCTGTTTGTAGATCACAGCTGACATGAGTGATGAACAGTTCTAATCATCCTGGCTGTATGAAGAATTCCTGAGCATCTTCATTCATTCATGAACAGTTAATTCTTCACCTATCACACAGATACAATGTCACATCACGGACTAATATTTATTGCATTTTCTGATTACTGGAATATATTTTACACACTAAAATATATGGCTATAAAGTGAGTATTGTAGAACACCATTTGGAGTGTTGTAGTAGCTAGTTTAAGGGAGTATCACAACACCCCATTGGTAGAGTATCAATAACACCATATTTGGTGCATTATGAGCCCTAATAGGGGTGTAGTAGAACTTGGACATGGGCGTACCACAACACCCCATTTGGTATAATGAAGGGTGTACAGGGGTGTAACTGAACACTTCCTCTAGGTGAAATGGAAACACCCCATGCGGAGTAGTACAGCCAGTGTTACCTGGACACCCCAAAACGGGATTCCCATACACCCCATTTTTAACAGTGTAGAGAGATTCAAAGAGAAGATTGCAATCCTATCTGATATACAATACACAAGGTGTTGTGGATCCTTCTAAAGATCAATGCTTACTTGCAATACAAACTAAATCCCAACTACAAACGTATCAGCAATACTTACACACAGTGGTCTGTATTACATTCAAAATAACTAAAATGTATATATGATTTTAAATGAATAACGTTGGTGATTGATGAATACGAAAAACATAAGTTAATATTAACACACGAAATCGTTACTATTATTATTAGCCCTCAGTGTGCATGTACAAGAGGGACTATCCAGCAAGTTGAGGACTTGATCCCAGCGTAGTCTATTGACACGCACTACACCAAGCAGAAATAGAGTAACTGCAGTGAAGACCCACTAGCGGGTATGGTAGCGTCAGAGTTCCAGTAAGAACAGTCAATGACAGTGTTCTGGGTGATAAATATAAACAAAAAATGGAACATCGACGGTACACGACGATCGACGGTACACAAAAATAAGAACAAATAAGCATGCGTGAATACTAATGATGAAATAAAATGTAATGTTATAGTTGTTCTGGAAGTCAGAGAAAACATGAAAGTTTGAGAAAACATGAAGTTGTTGGCTTCACATAGGGTACTAACTGTTGTGGAAAAGGTCCCCCTATCGTCACGTCGTAATCATGTGAGCAAATAATTTCTTGCAGTTTGAGATAATGCTGAGAATTTAACAGAGAGCGAAAAAAAGATAGATTGTAAAATATTCCACTAAATTTTTCTAAGCAGTACAAAACATCAGAACCATCTTTACATAAGTACTTTGAAGAATACTACATATGTTGCACTTGTAATACATGTAACTAAACTATTGGTCGCTCAATGTAATACACGTACATTACATGTTATTTCACAAAAATGGGCAATGTGCTACAGGAAGATTGGCCTTTCTGATATAGATACAAGACATGTTTGCAGTAACATTTTTAACACACGGTGGAATTCTAATATTAAATTAATTTGCTTCCATCAGCTCAAAGAATACACAGGCAGCGCTGAGAATACATAGGTGGTGAGCCAGAGAATACATAGGCAGTGAGCCTGAATGAGCCTGAGAATACTAGGCAGTGAGCCTGAGAATACTAGGCAGTGAGCCTGAGAATACCTAGCCAGTGAGCCTGAGAATGAATACATAGGCAGTGAGCCTGAGAATACCTAGCCAGTGAGCCTAAATACATAGGCAGTGAGCCTGAGAATACATAGGCAATGAGCCTGAGAATACATAGGCAGTGAGCCTGAGAATACATAGGCAGTGAGCCTGAGAATACATAGGCAGTGAGCCTGAGAATACTAGGCAATGAGCCTGAGAATACTAGGCAGTGAGCCTGAGAATACATAGGCGGTGAGCCAGAGAATACATAGGCAGTGAGCCTGAGAATACTAGGCAATGAGCCTGAGAATACTAGGCAGTGAGCCTGAGAATACTAGGCAGTGAGCCTGAGAATACTAGGCAGTGAGCCTGAGAATACTAGGCAGTGAGCCTGAGAATAGCTAGCCAGTGAGCCTGAGAATACTAGGCAGTGAGCCTGAGAATACTAGGCAGTGAGCCTGAGAATAGCTAGCCAGTGAGCCTGAGAATACATAGGCAGTGAGCCTGAGAAAACTAGGCAGTGAGCCTGAGAATACTAGACAGTGAGCCTGAGAATACTAGGCAGTGAGCCTGAGAATAGCTAGCCAGTGAGCCTGAGAATACTAGGCAGTGAGCCTGAGAATACTAGGCAGTGAGCCTGAGAATACTAGGCAGTGAGCCTGAGAATAACTAGCCAGTGAGCCTGAGAATACATAGGCAGTGAGCCTGAGAATACTAGGCAGTGAGCCTGAGAATACTAGACAGTGAGCCTGAGAATACTAGGCAGTGAGCCTGAGAATACTAGGCAGTGAGCCTGAGAATATAGGCAGTAGTGCGCCTGAGCATGACTACACAGGCAGTGAGCTGAAAAATTAATCGGCAAATTGACTCCTGAGAATACATAGCGGTTGATGAGCCAGAGCATACATAGGCAGTGAGCTGAGAGACTAGGACAATGAGCCTGAGAATACTAGGCAGTGCGCCTGAGAATACTAGGCAGTGAGCCTGAGTGAGAATGAATACATAGGCAGTGAGCCTGAGAATACATAGGCAGTGAGCCTGAGAATACATAGATGGTGAGCCTGAGACTACGTAGGCATAGGCAGTGAGCCTGAGAGAATACATAGGCAGTGAGCCTGAGAATAGATAGGCAGTGAGCCTGAGAATACATAGATGGTGAGCCTGAGACTACATAGGCGGTGAGCCTGAGAATAGATAGGCAGTGAACCTGAGAATACATAGGCAGTAGGCAGTGAGCCTGAGAATACTGAGAATACTAGGCAGTGAGCCTGAGAATACTAGGCAGTGAGCCTGAGAATATAGGCAGTGAGCCTGAGAATACTAGGCAGTGAGCCTGAGAATGAATACATAGGCAGTGAGCCTGAGAATACATAGGCAATGAGCCTGAGAATACATAGGCGGTGAGCCAGAGAATACATAGGCAGTGAGCCTGAGAATACTAGGCAATGAGCCTGAGAATACTAGGCAGTGAGCCTGAGAATACTAGGCAGTGAGCCTGAGAATGAATACATAGGCAGTACTGAGCCTGAGAATACATAGGCAATGAGCCTGAGAATACATAGGCGGTGAGCCAGAGAATATATAGGCAGTGAGCCTGAGAATACTAGGCAGTGAGCCTGAGAATACATAGATGGTGAGCCTGAGACTACGTAGGCGGTGAGCCTGAGAATAGATAGGCAGTGAGCCTGAGAATACATAGATGGTGAGCCTGAGACTACATAGGCGGTGAGCCTGAGAATAGATAGGCAGTGAAACTGAGAATACATAGGCAGTGAGCCTGAGAATACATAGGCAGTAAGCCTGAGAATAGATAGGCAGTGAACCTGAGAATACATAGGCAGTGAGCCTGAGAATACATAGGCGGTGAGCCTGAGAATACATAGGCAGTGAGCCTGAGAATAGATAGGCAGTGAGCCTGAGAATACCGTAGGCGGTGAGCCTGCAAATACATAGGCAGTGAGCCTGATAATAGATAGGCAGTGAACCTGAGAATACATAGGCAGTGAGCCTGAGAATACATAGGCGGTGAGCCAGAGAATACATAGGCAGTGAGCCTGAGAATACTAGGCAATGAGCCTGAGAATACTAGGCAGTGAGCCTGAGAATACTAGGCAGTGAGCCTGAGAATACTAGGCAGTGAGCCTGAGAATGAATACATAGGCAGTGAGCCTGAGAATACATAGGCAGTGAGCCTGAGAATACATAGGCAGTGAGCCTGAGAATACATAGATGGTGAGCCTGAGAATACATAGATGGTGAGCCTGAGAATACAAGGCAGTGAGCCTGAGAATACATAGGCAGTGAGCCTGAGAATAGATAGGCAGTGAGCCTGAGAATACATAGATGGTGAGCCTGAGACTACGTAGGCAGTGAGACTGAGAATACATAGGCGGTGAGCCTGAGAATACATAGGCAGTGAGCCTGAGAATAGATAGGCAGTGAGCCTGAGAATACATAGGCGGTGAGCCTGAAAATACATAGGCAGTGAGCCTGATAATAGATAGGCAGTGAACCTGAGAATACATAGGCAGTGAGCCTGAGAATACATAGGCGGTGAGCCTGAGAATACATAGGCAGTGAGCCTGAGAATACATAGGCGGTGAGCCTGAGAATACATAGGTAGTGAGCCTGAGAATACCTAAGGAGCAAGCTTAAGAAAACATAGGCAGCAAGCCTGATAGTGTATGCAAGAATAGATAGGCCCTGGGCGTCAGTGCAAGATTAGGTAGGCACGTCTGATAGTGCAAGATTGGATGGCAGTGAGTCTGAGAGTGCACAGATAGAGTATGACGATGTGTAACTAGATAGGCAGCAAGTCTGAGTGTGAGGATGGGTAAGAACAAGAACAATACTCAAGCATGATAATACACCAGTGGTGAGTCTGGCTGTGGCAAGGCAGCACACGAGTGCGAGATAGGCGGCGAACCTGATAGTTGGAACTAGATATCCGGGTGTGGGACTAGATAGGTGGCTAGTTTGAGTACAAGAATACATAGGCAGTGAGCCCGAGAGTGCACGAATACATTGGTGAGCTAGAGAGCAAGAATGCCTTAATAGCATTGGGTGTGAAAACAGATAGACAGTAACTTGAGTGTGAGAATAGATGGCAGTGAGTCAGATAGTGTGAGAATAGGTAGGCGGTGAGTCTGCTGGTGTGAGAATAGACAGGCAGCAAGCCTGAGTGAGAGTGAGAATAGACAGGCAACGAGCCTGAGTGAGAGTGAGAATAGATAGAGTGAAGGGCAGCGTCCCCTGCATAAACACTTTCAGACCACCACACCTTTATTTGGTGGAAATCTAACTACATATATGTACTAGAACCGCCTACCCATGCTCTATATAATGCCACACTGGCAATAGTGTAGTGTGGCTTGTGAGTCCCAAGACACAGCACTACAGTTCATTCTCTAATCTCTCTCATTATGTAACCCCTATTTGCTCCGCCTCCCTTCTCATATAACACTCTCATGTCAGCATAAATAATATCAATTACAGCATGCAACCTGACTGATTCAGGAGTTTCCAAGCTTTCGAGAATACTGATCACTTTGACAGAGCCAATCTTGGCAATACGGCCATTGCTAAATACTGCACATAGTTACTAACATGCAATGGACAATGATGATCATAAATTTTTGCATGAAGGTTCGAATAAGAATAGTGGGAGCCGGCAATGCACCCCACACCTGTAACGAAGGCCTACGCCTGATCATAACGAGGGTTGGAAGCATGATTTCGTGATTTAGAGATTGCAACTGTTGGGTAGAGTAACAGCATTAGAACAGAGTCCAACTCTTAACATAACTGTACTAGTAAGGCAAATGGACCGGCAGCATGCCCATGTATTATCGAGCCATAGAACTCCTATTTTCAGCTGAGTGCATCAATGAAGGCCATCCACCACTGATTGATAATTTAGATCCTATTAATCCAACCTGACCTACAGAAAGCTAATTACATAGAGTACAGAGTGTATATCTCCAGCCCCATACTATTTAAATAATACCACCACTGATGAGCAGCCATCCTTAGAGAGCTAATAGTTCCGGGTGAACCAGCCATTCTGGCAAGGAAGTAACCAGTAGCTACTAGGCTTAGGCTACAAGCATTGAGAACAGTGGCTATCAGGACTAACGTACTTGTGCCCGGATGCCATTGCTCCACATGTGACACACTCCACACGTGATCGCTTAGCCGAATGGTCGCAGTATTTGCAGGTCCTCTGCCGACTTTTACCTGGGCTCGAGTGATGTGATGGTGTGCTTAATTAGTGTGGGTAAAACCACTAAGATAATAGCAAATTTTTCTCATTCTATAACAGCCAATAATTATTTCAGCCGAGAATGAATGAATAACCACTAAGATATTTCATGGCACATGAATTATTCAACTCAGTCAGCCATACAGAAATACAACACACACAAAAAGTTAGAGCAGTCTTCCGTCACAGGATATACCACCTTATTATGTCATCTATTGTTTGTGGTTTTCCCAATTAGTGAGGGGAACTGAACAAACTACTTAATGTCAGCCTACCCGCCACATAGCAGTAGGTAAAGGGTCCAGTAAAGCGAGATTTAATATGACGTGATCAAAACAGATCCTAAAGCCTGTCAGGAATAAATAATGTGCTTATAAACTACAAGCCAGAGACACAGATGGATAAAATTTGAAAAATTGTTCAGATGTGCCCACACTTGACTGCCATTGCAGGGCTCCTCTAAAAGGTTCTAAAAGAACTAAAACGTTCCGCAGACTGGAATAATTATTTTTAGTGATGTTCCAACTGAGGGAAACCAAGCATTCTACTTGGTACAGCTACAGCTGGTAATTTAGTGATATGAAACTCATAACAACTAAATGACAAAACTGACTAACAGAACAGAACTTGTTATCCTACATATAGACTCATTGCTATGTAGAATACATGGAGGCATGGCCTCCTAACTAGAACTGAACTAGACACAGCTGATGCCAATGCCACTGAAGGTCATAGATTACACAAAATAAAGTTAGCTGAAATAATAGACATCTTCCAACAGAACAGCCACAGGATCATGTGTTAATGTTACTGCATTAGTCACTCCTTGACTGCAATAGTGTTCCCCAGGAATTAAATCGGCAATTTTTGGGAGGCCCAAATTCACTTGGGAAATCACAGGTTATATTGCATAAGATCAGCCTTCAGAAACTTGCCAGAGTACGGACTAGCATTCAGATCACTAAGATTATCAACATCTTGCGATAGTACTGGTCTCATATACAGTGACATCTGATTACATTACTTGACATACATACTTACATGTATATTTATTGACACAAACACACACACTTGTGTCCTAGGTGACCACAACAAGCTAGCCAGAGCCACTAATTGCTCTGAGTGTTGGTGATACCTTCTAGCAATGTAGACCTATTGGAATCAATACTTCCTTATTACAAACACACTCTAGAGAACACTCACCTTGCCTTCACTTCAGCAATGTCAGGTAACTCTATGATCAAATGTTGACACTTCTTGAGCCATCATTCACAGCTAGTCTAAGTCAGAGACATCGAAAGCAGCTTCACCCACTCCATCCCACTACAAGGAAAAGCAATAGAAAAACAAAACACACAGAAGTGAATAAATGCAATCATGAATTCAACTTATACTCTGCAAGCTAATCCCGCCAAGAAATTGTTAGGAACAGTTTATCAAACTCTAGCTGAGAGGTATAGTCTCTTGAAAATATTCACTAACACGGCGGTTCTGGATCTCTAGATTGGAGTCAGTTGTAACACAACAAGAGGTAGATGCATGCATGAACACATACTGTAGTATAATGCAGAAATAGAACGGTCAAGAAAGTGTGGTAAAAAACCACAACAACATTAATTTTAGAGGTTAGTGACAGGGAAGAAACGTCAGCTCTATATATTATAGAAGAAACATTCCTACGCAGGAAATTAGTTGCACACACAGGCATACACTACTAATGAATGACAAGATTCAGTTTTGATCAATACTCATTCACTGATTAAAAAATTTAGGTATCACAAGTTGTTACGACCAAGGATGAAGCGATGGTAAAATAACTTAATTATAAATATTACATAAAGATTCATTATTACTACATAAAAATATACAGCTTCATACTAAAATATATTTATTTTTAATTTCTGTAGTATCTGTGGAATAATAGTTCAAATGTTTCGGCTCCATGTAGCCTTCATCAGTGACTTTTTAAAAGTGATAAAATAAAATACATTTCTCTTCCCATCATATTTTAATGTATAAAGTAAGGCTATAGAAAAAACCCAACTTTATACAGGTAAATAAAGTGCATGGTTTCAACACAGAATAGTATGACATTCACTTCTAACATTCAAATAAACTGAATCAAACCTTCTCTTGCTTGCTGCTCTCACACTCCTAGCACTCTTTCTATCATTACAGATTCATCACCTCTTCCTACTAATACCTGTATTAGGTAGACATCTATTGCTACTGGACTTAGTACTGCTTGATTATACTGGCTTCCCTGAGGCTCCATCATTACTTTCTACAGTTCTAACCATAAGGAAAACGGCTGCACAGGTAGCTAACTATCTGTCCTTACTTTCTTCTTCTCTAACATGGTTAAATTCGCCAGAAGCTTGTAATAGCCTCAAAGGTTGTAAAACAAGAAGCCGTAAACTCCTGATCGAATGGTACAAAAAATTGGTAAAGGTTACATAGCAAAAAAAAGTTTTAGCCATTGTCAGAATGAGCAGTCTTTTAGACGTCTTTTGATTACCGTCAGGGTTTCATCCAGAAATTTTTGTCTGGGGGGGGGTCAAAATTAAAGTGGACTAGGTAATAATTTTAAGTAATACTTTTTGCTATCTAAAATAATAGATTCCCTAATCTCACAACTAAGCAGAAATACTCTGAGTAAACTTTTCACTTTTTTTTGCCCTTGAAAGTACAGCTATCAATTAACCCCATTAGCAACCCCAATAATAATAAAAAAGCAAAAAAAATAAATACAGAATTGGAAAAGCTTCTGGATTTTTATGGAAAGCCTACCACAGTTGAATATGATAGAGAGACATTTTCAGCTCCAGCTGATGTCAGCATACATGAGATAAGGTTTGGAATGGAAAGGATTTAAATCCCTTTTGTTTGAAGAAATGAAGGGATTTTCACTTCAAAAACTAGCATTACAGTTCTTCAAAAGTGAGGTAAAATGTGTGACGTTTCCCAATATCAAGACCTAGCTCTCTATAGCTATGGTTTTGCCCATGTCGACAGCAACAGTGGAATGGTCATTTAGTGACAGGAAACAAATCAAGAATCGACTTCATAATAGACTTCAACCTTCTTCACTGTCGAAGCTAATGATGATAGCCATAGAAGGCCCACAACTTGACGAGGTTGATTTTGATGCTGTACTGTCACTCTCAGATGAATTTTGTTGTGATGCAAAAATACTGAACTCTGATTGTTTTTCCAATATAATATGACTTTTTGTAGGCACTTAACTTTAATAGGTAAGTAAAAAAGTGGGGGGGATATCCCCCCCTGGCATTTTGACTGGGGGGGTCAAACCCCCCCCTGGATGAAACCCTGACCGTATGCCAAATATAGCTTTAATATTGTATTTTTTATGATTCTTTAAAGTGATCGACTTCCGTGGCTGCATTAATCCGGCCGCAATTGTTTTTGTTCCCCATTTAACTTCAATAAATCCACCTGATTGATATGAATTCTCACTTCAAATAAATGCTTCGACCAGACATCTTGAGAACTAATGTGGAGTTGTTGGCTGCAGCTACTTACTTACAAATTTCTATATACATAGTGAAGGCCTACTATAAAAGACATCAGCTGTGTTCAGATATCGATATAGAAGCCGTTGACTTCCATCCCATCATATTCATACTTGATTATTAAAGTTCAAACCACTAGTCATACCTAAATGTTTTTATTAATCAAACATTTAGGCTGCTATTAAAAAAAATATTGAACTTTAATAATCAAGTATGTTTATACCTAGTCAAACAAATATTATCCAAGAAATCCCATTATATTGTATGTCATTCTGTACCACAGAAGCTCTACCCATATTAGACAGAAATTTTTCAACATTTTAAGAGGAGCCATAGGTTGAAACCAAAATTCCAGAGGAATCGAAATACAAAGATAGTGAGTGACTGATACAGTGTAGCTACAAGTGCAAATGATTAATAAAAAAAGATGTTACCCGTGCTATTACTCATACTATAATAATATAAAATTGTATTCGATAACCCACACTTTCAGCAATGAATTGGCAGCAGAAATGATTAGTTCAGACAGTTACATGCTTTACAAGTTTGGCGGGGAGAGGTGTTTAAAGAAAACTCTGTTTTTTTTTGTCATGTTCGCAAGCCAGACCCTTTACCAGACGCTACGCGGGGGAAGGTAGCCCTAGCGTCTGGTAAAGGGTCTGGCTTGGGAGACTAAGTATTTAGTACACTTACTTGTTATCACATAGCATAAGTAAATTCCTGCCGTTGCAGTCCTCTTCTCACTCACAGGTAGCACAAATGCAGCCTAGCCAACAACGAGCAACCAACCTAACGAACCACCTCCTAAATCAATCTTGCAGGGTCAACCAAGGACAACTTTCCACAAAGGTCGAAGGTGAAAGCTAGCTAGCAACAAGAGCGCGCGCAAAGACATCGCGTGAGGTCAAAGGTCAGCCGTTCTGCACATAACGTCTTTCCATATTATACCCATTAGGGGTCCTTACTAAAACCCGGGACGGGACGGGACGGGACGGGACGGGACGGCTACTAAAACGCGGGACGGGACGGGACGGAATCTATAATAATAGCTATGTACTGCGCATGCCATAGTGGTCCACCACCATCCCGACAGAGATTAACACCGCTGTGTGTTGCTGTTCCTTGTCCACCGCTGTGTGTTGCTGTTCCAATATGGCTTCTGATTCTGCACATCCTGAAGGCATTCTATTTGTTCAGCAGGATATTTCCATTCAGGAAGCTATAACCGACAGAGATTAACACCGCTGTGTGTTGCTGTTCCTATATGGCTTCTGATTCTGCACATCCTGAAGGCATTCTATTTGTTCAGCAGGATATTTCCATTCAGGAAGCTATAACCGACAGAGATTAACACCGCTGTGTGTTGCTGTTCCTTGTCCACCGCTGTGTGTTGCTGTTCCTATATGGCTTCTGATTCTGCACATCCTGAAGGCATTCTATTTGTTCAGCAGGATATTTCCATTCAGGAAGCTATAAGTATTTTGGAAAACCCACCTCTTCAAAAGGCTATATCTTCACCTCCTTCCAAGCCCAAAGGAAGCCAGGCATTTCTTTATGTAGCAAAGAGTCCTGCTAAAGAAGGTATGTAGTGGGTTGTAATGTATTAGAAGACCTATAAATAGAGCAAAATTTAAGCGTGACATAACATATTTAGCAACTTGGAAATTTTTTCTTAGTTGTAATATACAAGAAGACATAAATAGGGCAAAAAATTAAGCATGACATAACATATTTAGCAACTTGGAAGTTTTTTCTTAAAAAATCCAAGTTTTATGTGTTGTTTAATGTGTGTTCGTGTCTAAAGATTGTTTGGGTAAATTTTAGAGAGTTACTATGTAAAGTGAAGTGTGTAATTAGGAAAAATAGCAGGCACCAGTATCAATTTCACAGTATCCTTACCCTAAATTTATCAATGAAACAAGCATCTTTTGATCTATTTAAGTCCAATGAATCCCTTAATCTATTCATAAACTGGTATTACTCAGCGACATAGTACTCTTGATCTATTCATCATCCCCACAAAACAGCACTAATCACTTATGGCATCTCAAAAAAATCATTGCCTATCAAGCACAGTGCAGTAAATAATTTAATCTATACAAAGAGTATGTTTTGCTTTTTGGCTAATTTGTGTATCTCAGCTATTACTTTCGTATTCCCTCAGTAAAAAAAAAAGAAGCCAATATAACAGTGCCTGAATCATTGATGACACTGCTGATTGATTAGTGGGGGTATCAATGGTATGGCCTATCCTGGGGTCTATTATTTTCAAAATTTGGCACATATGATTTACTATTTATAGCTTGCACCCCAATATTTTCTTCAGAATCTTCTTCACAAATGTATGTACATTAGTTTACAATCAACAGCTGCTTCTCTTGTACTACATTTTTTGTTTAACCAATAGAATCTCTCCAGCTCCTGCTTTATTTTAACTATCCCATAAGTAAGGATCAATTTTTGGTTTTCATGCTACTAAAAGTGTTACCTTCTAAATGATGACAGCATTATACACCCAATATACTCTTATGCATGCATTTTTAACTTCCCCTAATTTTCAGATGATTGGAGATGTGATCAGTACAGATGGAAAAATCAAGGAGTTACAAAGTTGCCAAGAGGAAAGTGTATCGTTCGAAAATTGTATTTCGTGGCAGATACAGAAAATGGCATAAACAAAGATTTTCAGAGAAATGCCTATCAGTTGATCGGTATGAAAATAAAGTGTATATTGAATTTGATTTACTGTTTGATATAATATTGTGATGAGTATTTTAGTAACTATATTATATATTAGGCTGGAATCAGTTTATTTGTATGTTTATTGTTTGGTAAATTGGGAAAATTATTACTTATAATTTATTAGACCAAGCAGTATTGGTTCTTTCTTTCAATCTTTTATTTTAAGATATGTTTTATGATTGAATTTCATTACAATTGGATGCTGCACTAGGTCAAAATGACAGTGAAGGATCCTTTACTTCTCCTTCAGATTCCCAACATGTACTAAAAAATATTATCTCCAGATTACTTACACAACAAACATAATATATATTTTTATTTTAATAGGAAGAAAGGATATCACTTTAATTCATTATATGGGCAACGACAGCATAATGAATGATTTTTCACACCGAAATTCTACAGAGAGCCAAAAATCATTCTTCCGCACCTGTCCTTCGTACATGAAAACATGTGAAAGTCTCGTTAATGAGAAGAAGCCTAATGTTGTTTATAAAAAAGAAATAGCAAACAAATGTTGCAGCCCTAAATTGGCACCTGTGATGACACCGAGAAATCTGAAACAATTACGAAACTTGAGATTTAAAGCACTAAATTCTAGCTGACTATCTCGGGATTCCTTATATAATCTTCATGAGATTGCTTATGATCTTCCTAATTTTGTTTGGAAAATCACTACATTTCCCGATTTAATATGCATTTGTGGTCTGGATGAGCTCACAGAGGATATAAATGCACTTCTTATGCTTCCAAACACATTTCAACTGTTGTCTTACGACACAACATTTCAATTGGGAGATTTTTATGTTTCACCTCTCATTGTCCGCTATGGCATATTTGATCAAAAACCTTGTGTTCCTGTTGCTTATATGATACATGAACGCAAGTATGGTGCTACACATCAAGAAATGTTTAAAGAATGCATTAAAAAAATTCCAGCATTGAAGAAATCAAGTTTACCCATTGTTGTGGACAAGGAAAGGGCAATTGTTAATGCAATTCAAACTGAACTGCCACACATGTCTTTGTTGCTATGCTGGAACCATTTGTTTCGAGACATTCGTATGTGGTGTCATAAACATGGGGCACCATCGTCTGATATAGCAGTATATTATTTAATGAGCACAATTCTTTCATTTATATTTTGTTTACAGGGTCATAAAGGATATTCAGGAATGGAAAGAAGCCCCACTTGATTGTGTGGTACTGTCGTTGTTTCAACTTCAAGTTTATTACTTAAACGAGATAAAGCGGGGGCTAGCGGAACTTGGAGAATACTCGTTATTAACACAGTTTCGTCACCTTCGTGAAGATTTTGTAGAATCATATAATGGCAGTTCTCCCAAAGATATTGTGAAGTTAATTAAGGAAGGTCACAATGTAGAGCCTGATGAACATGTAAGTTATGATAATCAATATTTTTTTAACACAAACAAGTTGTTACCCTTTTGTATCTGTAGGGAGAAACTGACCAGACTGAATCGATGGCTAAGTCAATCATCAAATCAGACTCTATGTCTATGGAAGCAAGAGCTCGCCAAATCGTGCTAAGTGACTTAATCACATTTGATGGCAAGCTTCATGTGTTTAATGTGAAAGGAGTGTCTGGAATTCCTCGTGTTGTCACTCTTTTCCCCAAAGAATCATGTAGTTGTCCAGCATCCAGTGAATGCTACCATATGATGGCAGCTAGAATGTATTTGGGTATGACATACCAACCAAAGCCAGTGGAAGAAATCTGTCGCAATTAAGGAGAAACACTAGATGTAGGAGAGACAAAAAGAGTGGGAGAAAGCGTCCACGTCCAAATGATATTGAAGGTACTTAGTGTTGGTGTTTTGTTTAATGTTGGGTCCAGCTAGGTTAATTGGACACACCATGTATAAAATGAACTACATTTTGAGTTTCAATGCGCAATTGTGCTGATCAGGTGCACAATTATACTAATACAATTACAAAGCCAATTTAAAGTACAACATGATTTACGAAAAAAGTGTTAATAAAGTTATATTTAGGTAGAGCCTGTGGAATCTTTGCATTATTAATCACAAAGTCTCTTTCTCTGTATTGTAGTCACTAATGGGAATCATGCATCTCTGGCCGATAATGTTGAAATAACTACAGAGAAGATGGTGGACATAACAAGTATGATTAACAATAACATTGTTTATATATTAATTTTTTTCTTGGTATTCATTATTAATGACAAAAAAAAGTTTCAAAAGGCATGTAAGACCACACACTATACAAACAGTAAATTTTACTAAACTACAGTTTGAACTTAATTTGTCATAACAGCAGATGCTGAGCTGGGGTTTCAAGGCAACAAACGTGAAAGTGACCCTGAAATTGACAGTGATGGGATTAAGCTAGACCTTCCCAGTAAGACAGTTGGAAAATACGTTGTTAAATATATTTTACATCTAATTTTCTCCTCTTAAGATGCCACACAGGATTGCAAAAGTCAATCATTGCACAACTGTATATCAGATCATGAAGGATCAAGACCAGGTAGTTGGTATAAAAATTAAGGCCATTAATCGTGATTACCCATTTTAAATAGGTGACTGTGATACCAGTCCTACACCTGATTACTTTTGCCATTCCCAATCATCTGATAAGGTTAGAAATTATATAAGCATATTTTGTTGCTCTCTATGATAGCTAATGTAGCTTACAAAAGGTCATTTCTTTACAAAAGAAATGGTTTTATTGTATTGTATGTTACAATGATTTATTATGTTTTCTAGAATGAAATATCCACCATGACTGTTAGCCAAGAGTCGAAAAGTCTGGACTATCCAAGTAAATTTTACTATAGAAATGGTTTAATATTTTGTATTTATACTCGTGATCTATTGTGGTGACACAGAAAGAGGTTGCATGAAATGTGAGGGATGTTTGGCAGCTGATTGTGGATCATGCATATATTGCATGGATAAGAATAAGTTTGGCGGCCCTGGAAAAAAGAAGAGAAAGTGTATCACAAGGAAGTGTACTGCATCATTAAAACAAGTAAATATCCCCAGTATTTATTGGTAGCTATTTATTGTTTAATTTCGCAATAATAGAATACTCTTAGAACACTTCTACAATCCAGCAATTACACTCAAGTCGCTGTACAAAAGGTAAGTTGATGTACGTTTTTATAACCATTACTGTGATGAGTATTCATGCAGAAACTTGACGATTTAATTAAATATTAGTAGTTTTTTTTTTCACAGAAGAATACTAAAGCCGTTTCTTGCATTAATCATTGTCAAGTGTTTCCTCAAGATTTGAAAACACTTGAAGGTGACAATTGGCTCAATGATAAGGTAACTTAGTATATTTACTGCTGGTAAGAATGAAATGTTGACATTTGCTTATCTTAGATTATAGATGCATAATGTTTTTCTGGTAATGGAAGAAGTTAACAGAAAGGTCATAAACAGTGTTTACTGTACATCCTGCTTCTTTTACACCAAGCTGCATACATCGGGTAGAAAGGAAGTGGCCTCTTGGATCAAAGTAATATATTAATTATGTTCAGTGATTCCATGTGAACAAATGACAATTAAAATTTAAATTTCAACATTCTCATTCAAGTGGGTCTGAGGAAGAGCAAATTTAAAATGTGTGATAAAACTCTGTCGTCATCATCCAAGCCTCACACATTTTATTATTATGCTTCCACATGACGCAGTCCGTACTCAACAAACCACCAATTATGTGCCATCAGAACACCTTTTGGTGTCGATCGTAAACACTTCCCCCACAGACCCGTTTGAATCAATATTCGTTTTATGAAGTATGAAATATTGATAATTTAGACTTTAAAATTGTGTAGATTACCCTCACTGACTTCAAGAAACTGATAGTTCCGGTACATAGAGGCAATCACTGGTGTCTGGCTGTGGTTGACTTTGTTAAGCAGGAATTGAGGTATTATGATTCCCTTCAAGGAGATGGAACTACATGTTTAAGGCATATCAAGTAAGTTACATCAAGAGATCAACCATCACTTACTTATTATTATTATTGGTTGATTAGGGGCTACCTCAGTCACGTTTTGCCGACCATCGATTTATCAAGTTGGAAATTCTTGCATCCCAAAGTAAATAAATTTTTCTACCGTTTATACCGCAATTGTTTAATACAATTTTTGTACTTTCCTAAATTAGGATATCCCTTTACAGTCAAATGGCTATGATTGTGGAGTTTTCATGTGCATGGTAAGTGAATTTGAAGTTGTAACACTATTGTTGAATAATTCCTTTTATTCTTCTATAGTATGCACGATACCAAGCATTTGGTTTGGATTTCATTTTCTCACAGGTACTTTAAATGCACATTATATGATGATAAATTTATGTTTGACAAACTATTGCAGAAAGACATTTTTCAAGTCAGGAAGAAAATGTTCAAAGAAATTTCAAAAAAGAAACTGTTGTAGCTAATCACACCATTTTTGTCTATAATATTCATTTATTCTTTATTTGACCTCAAATACTCTTTTGCTTCTGTCTACAACTCACATTGAATGTTATTAACTGCACAGTTTGAATACCTGCTGTATTTTTTCTGTAAAGGTATTAATTAGTCTTCATTGTTGATATATATATGTGTGTATATATATATATAATACTTATAGCACGAGTCAGAGTACAATATTGGAAACTGTTTTACGAGTACGCAAAATATTATCCATGGACTAGCCAAATAAAATGAGAAGGGATAGCTTGTGAGGTTTTACATTCACAAATATTGCAATGGTTACATTCTGGTTATGATATTTATCTAGTTATGAAGTATTTGAATGGTTTAGTACAAATTTGGAAGTGAATGGACATTGTCAAACATTGCAAATTTTTATCCTTAATGGACTAGTCAAATAAAATGAGAAGTGATAGCTTGTGAGGTTGTACATTCACAAATATTGTAATGGTTACATTTTGGTTATAATATCTATCTAGTTATGAAGTATTTGAATGGTTTAGTACAAATTTGGAAGTAGCTATATGGATATTGTAAGCTCTGCTAGCTTGGCAAACTAATATGAAAAGTGGTTTATGAAGTTTTACATTCAAAACACTGCAATGGAATCTGGTTAAAAAATATTTGAATGGGTTAGTATAAATTTGGAAGTGAATGAATATTGTTAAACTATGCTGCTGTTATATATTTTATTTTAGGGATGGCTAACTACATCACTATTATTAAATAATATTTTCAATAGGTGATGCACTTACTGACTAGCTACATAAATATAATGTTGGGTTGCAGACATCTAGTACCATTCTATATTAAATGTACTTAATAGCTAACTATAGTAATAACTTGCTTTAAATTTATTCTTTGATAAGGTGGGTAATCTATGGCTGGATGAAAGTTTCGCATTGGTAGACATAGAAAGAATGTGGAAAGGAATCGATCCAACATGAAAAGGAAGATGTTAGGAAGGCCTACAAAGAAACATATTTTCAACAAGCAAGCAATGGTACATAGTTAACATCTTGCTGCTCAAGATAGTGCTCCCTAATAGCTTAATTTTATTTCACTTCCAAATGTATTTGTAGGTACTTAGCAACTCTGTATGCAAAGCATTGGAATTGGATGGTGATCCTTTCACAGAAGAAACGCGACATTTTGTTTCAATGTTTAACAAGTTCTTTTATTTGTTTAACGTCCGCCTTTATTTGCAAGAAATAAGTTATATAATGCACATACAAGAAGTAAGTTAGATTTTGACAAATTTGGAGGTGGCTTTTTTACATTCTGTTAGCAATTACTTAGTAAAAGTAGCTTCATAGCAGCACTGTAAAGGAATTGAACTTAATTGCCATCAGAGCAATCAAAGTTTCTTGGCTTAAGCTTGGTCTCTTGTGGTATGAATTAATTAAGTCAGCAACTAGCTAGCTCTTTGGGGACAAATCAGTACCCTTTGGGGATCTGGGGACAGTGCTACCAGTTTGGGGACTGTCCCCGAAGATTGGGGACAGTTGGCACCTATGTGTTATGATAGACAATTATAAAGAATAAACCTCATCTTTAACCAAAAATAAGCCTCCTCTATCAACAGATCTAATCCACTTTTTAGTGAAATCTTGAAATGAGGGTTCATCAGAATGATCATCTTTTGCTCCCATATCTGCGAGACAGATCAAAAATTCCTTCTTGTGAGGCCTATACTAGACTTTTTAATCTTTTTATTAAACACTGAAGGAATATAACCCGCTATGTAGCTATCTTAGAGCATTGTTATTCAAGGCTGAGTTCATCAATTGCTACACTTATTTCCATTTTCTTAAATATTTAATGTCAATGACACTCTTAAACCCTTCTTCAAAAATATATTGACTTAATATTTCTTCCTTCCCATTTAATTCCTGACTATTACAAAACTCCCATCCACAGATCCTTTAGCTCCCTGCATCGAATTTGGTGAAAGTGACTAAACATTCTTTCTTTCCTTGTGCTAAATTTGAAAGAGTGTTCATTTTATCTATAATATTTAACAGTTGTAAGTATAAATCTCTAGAATAATTGCTCAGTGCTTCATCATATTCTCCTCTTGCTGCAAGAAGCTTATGTAGCCTTACTGGTTCTTTTTGATATGGGAAATTCAGAGCTTTTAAACTGCTCCTCCATGATAAAGTAAAGCTAGCTACCACACTTGTGCTTTGAGCCATAATACTCTACAGTCAGAGCCAAAAAAAAAGCAAGCTGTGAAACGCTTCCGGAGCTGAGTGAAAACCACTAAGAAATCCAGGCAAACGGGGAAGTAAGATTACGGAAAAATACGGAGACGCGCAACGCGGTTGGATTTTGTAATTTACCGCGTTTCCAATCCCTTACGTATTAAATCTATGGTCAAACAATCCCATAATAACTGACAACTGAATATAGTCTTCAAACGATGATTCTAGCGGTATGACTGCTTGCTATGTAAAATGATAATCTTTAATGGCATGGGCAATAGGTCAATTTTGCGCTGTCTAGGGGTAATTTAAGTCAGCATATCCTGCAGTAACACACAACTAAAGAGGAGGAGGAAGGGAGAGCTTTATGTTTTTATCAGGAAAATATCAGCTGGCTTGGTACATTTTGACTACAACAACAAAATGGACTATGTGGAGAGCTTTGCCACCCTCAGAAACACTACAAAATACCCTACTGGAAAACAAACTTTTAGGCCAGTAGAATTCAAAGCATTAGCTGCAGCTAAATACACTCACCAGTAATAAATCTTTGTGACTATGCAGCCTAAGATGCTCGGAATTGGGGCAGTGTGATGTGGTTGCTTGCCACACTGTGCTATAGGAGCATATTCTAATATTCTAAAAATTATTGAAAAATTTATCAAGGCCTAAACATGTCCAAAAACAATTCCTTCAACCTTTGGAAAGCATAATCACACACACACACACAACCCACACACACATCTTAAACACAAGGTGTCTATGCTAGCAACAGAGAGCGAAACTGTTGTGCTTATGATTATTTAGAATTCAGTAATAAATTTGTCCACTGCTACCAGATAATGATGATGATAAATAATAACAATATATAAATCTTTTGTATATCCAGTGGTCATACTCTAGCTAACTTTCTAGTATTTCCATAATCACTACAAACTACACTCACCAATGATTACTGGTGCTTCCAGGCACAGTCTTTCTCTCTTTGGACTGGTCTGTGTTTTATACGGACCCTCCATATAGCCGTCCCGTCCAGGCCCGTAGCCAGAGGTTGCATTGGGGGGTTCGGATTTTAAGATGCAAAAAGCCACACCTACTTTTGTTTCCTCGTTAATTCTTCTACAATACTAAAAAAAAGATATGTGCACTAGGTATTCCACTTCAAAACTATAATTCATTAAACACTGTTGATATTCGAGAGAAAAGCGGTATTATTCTCGTGTAACCAGGCTTCTATGAGCTGTATATAAACAGTGCAACATTAATACGCCTTTACAAGTTATTTAATAGTACGGCGTGTAAACTGTCCGTTCGAAATGTAGTGGAAAAATCGCTATAACTAAGCGAAATAGCACCGGACAAAGTGAAATACCACGGTAGCTTAAGAGTAAGAGCGAAAACATGCAGCTCTAGCCTTGGAAATGTACAGTTGTAGTTTCTAGTTGGAGACAACGTCGTTCTTTAGCGCAGAAGCTATACCCCTATTAAACAGAGTTTTTTCCAACAGATTAGGAGGAGCAATGATTAAAGCAGAGTTTATCCTGAAGTACAGAGATAGTGACTGATACATAGTAGCCACACTGGTCTTTAGCTTACTGTAGTCTCGTGCAGCTTTTATAAAGCTGGCCTACTATTAGCGTGTGATAGCACGGGTAACCGTGCTATTCGTGATTAATAGCACGAACAACGCGATTAAAATAACACGAGGCAAATCAGAGTCCTATTTCAATAGCTTTGCGAGCGCTACTGATAGAACAGGTTACCCGTGCTGCTATCACTCGCTAATAGTATGCCAGTTTTTTTTTAATCATTTGCAGTGTAGCTACACTAGATACTGCACTCTGTATATTTGAGGTTTAACTTTCTCAGACACATCCGAAGGCTCCCTTTATAATCTGTTGAAAAAAATCCGTTAATTGTGCTATTAATATCGAATCGCACGCTTATCGGTGCTATTACTCTTACTAAAGTGTATTACGTTACACTTTATAAAGAATATATGTAACGTAGCAAGCTTTACTCATGCCGATCTGAGATGAAATTATGTATCCAAGGAGCTGAATGTTTATTAGGTCACTTGGACTCAGGCTAGGCCAGAAACAGCAGAGAATTCAAGCGCAGGTTCAGCACGATTGAACAGATGATGATTATTCCAGAAGTTATTGTGGGGTGTGGCTAAAATATTTACTTCCGGTCACTCTAAAAGGGGGGTTCGACCGAACCCCTCGAACCCCCCCTGGCTACGGGTATGCCGTCCCGTCCCGCGTTTTAGTAGCCGTCCCGTCCCGTCCCGCGTTTTAGTAGCCGTCCCGTCCCGTCCCGTCCCGTCCCGTCCCGTCCCGTCCCGGGTTTTAGTAAGGACCCAATTAGGTATATTCGCGTGATTCTTCCAAATAACGCAATATTTTATGAATCTACTTTACAGTCTGCATTTTGGGTGTGGTGGGTCAGAGAGATAGCAGAGAATGTGGCAACGCCCGATTTTGGAAAACGGTATAATCTAGTCTGTAAGCCAGTTATGGCGGAAAGCCAGCCGCAAGTTCGTAATAAGGTGAGCGCGTAGCTAACCCCTAGCTGATTAATAGATCAAGTGTTTGATTTACCTAGTTACTAGATCCATTGTTTGTTTATTAAATTCAGTCTTTTTCACTAGCCCACTGTTTGCATAGATAACTCTTACAAAAGGGTTGAAAGAAGGGAAAAAACTAGTTGGGCGGAGCCCGACCTCTGCTGAAGGGAGAGGTCCAGTAACAAGCCTATACTTTGTTCTGCTGAGTCAGCTAATTTCCTTAGCATTTAACCACACTGCAATCTGATTGGACTGCAACATATGTTGCAGCAGGGAACAAACCCGGGTCCGCCCAACTAGGAAAACACTACTACCTACACACATGCCAAGTGCTTAGCATAATTTCAAGCATAATTTTTTCAACAATTGAAATAAAAGAAGGAGAGAAATTAAGTCCGAGCATTCGATAAAACTAGGCATAGAGGGGAATATACCCAATCACAGCTGGGTGGACTGGTGGGGCTGGTAGGTGGCAGGTGGGAAATCAGATGGAAAAATCAGATGAAAAATTGCCTGAGTTGGGCTTGAACTCAGGACCTTGGGCCCTGAGCCCAGGACACAACACTACACCACACACCACACGTCTGAGCATTCTCATAAAAATACTAACAACTAGAAAAGAGAGGGAAACTAATGTCTGAGCATGCTCACAACAAATGCACTGGCAACTGGAAAAAAGAGAGGGTAAAAGTCATGTTCCTGAGCATGCTCTTGGAAAAAAACACCAGGTTCTTTTTATGAGCATGCTCAGACATGACTTTCCCTCTCTTTTTTTTCAGTTGCTATTGTATTTTAGAGGATAGTTGACAGACTGTCCCTCTCTTTTTGCTATAGTTTGTAACTATTTTACTCTAGTCATTTGAAGTCTAGTTTGTTCCATTTGAAGTCTAGTTTGTTCCAGAAATACAGTAAGTTGTGTTTATAACACATAAGCCCAATATATTATTTGTTATTTATCTGCTTCGTTTTTTTTCCGTTTTTTTTTGGTTATTGTTGTGCTTGTTATCGTTTTATTAAAACTTTCTTACAATGTGTATTGAATTTGTATTTGGGAGGTATTTGTATGTTTGTGCACTTTTATAGGAAGATTATGTTTTTTGTAATTTTTTAATGTAGGAAGATTATGTTTTTTGTAATTTTTTAATGTTTATGTTCATGTGTTAGCATTTTGATAAACAACAGCAGGTATCTTTCGAAAAGGAAAAAGCTTTTTTTACAATTTTTTTTCATTGCATTTTGACTAAACAGTTGGCACCACTACATGAAAATTTTTAACAGTCAAGTTTTCGTTTCTGTTGATTTACTGCTAAAAGCTAGAAACTCTTCGACAGCTATATCAGGAAGCTAAGGCCTTATACTACATTCTAAATGCTATAGGGATCATGCTAAACAGCTTGCACAATTAAAAAAATGACTTGCTTCAATTAAGCAGACTGACTGGATTTTTGCTGAACTTGCTACTCTGACAGGTCCCTACTTCTTAGTCTTTCTACCAGCTACAGTTGGGTCTCTAGTAGTGAGAATATCTAAGCCAATGATGGCCCCACTATTTAAAACAGCATCATTTTTTTTTCATTCCTAGAAGTGATGCATGCGGTAAACAGTGAACATTAACATGGTCGAACCGAAAAACTTTACTATATCAACTACCATATCATTTTGTTTGTTTTTTCTACTATAGCTCCTCCCGTGCAAAAAAAAATTGTTCTACTGAACAAAATTGAAAACCTATCTTTTCTCGTGCCTACTTTCATTATTTTAGCACAGGAAGAAACAAACATTCTCTTATTATGTATTTGGAATATCATGGTGTTATGGTGTGTTGTGTGCACATATTTACGTATTGTACCAGTTGTATATTTGTGTGTGTGTTTATTTGCCAATTTCTCATCATTAGTTTTTTTATATTAAAATAGTATTATATTGTATTTAATCATTGTGCGAGAAATTGTGTGTTTGTGTGTTAGCATACATAGAGTTGCTGTTGTTTTTTACATTTCAGTAAATTTATAGTTGTATGTTTGTGTGTTTGTTTACAAGGTTTTAATTACAGTATTGGCTTTTTATATGTACTTTTATTTATTTATTTATAGTTGTGCAGTGTTTAGAAAGCGTATTAACTGCTGATATAGGAATAAATTTGTTTGTGTGTTTGTTTTATATTTGTAGTCTTATGTAGGTTTGTTTGTGTGTTTGCATGTTAAAGTCTCGTTTAAATAACACTTAGTGATGTTTGTTTGTTTGTTTGTATATCAATTTAATTATATATTTATTTATTTATTTGTATTTAGAGAGATCTCCATCATCCAGTCTCACTTCACTGGGAGCACTGCCATACATGGACTAAGTGTGTCCTGCCTGCACAATGTGCAGTACTACAGAATAAAGTCATAGTTGTGCATTATGATTATCGCTTACTTCACATCTCTACTGACCTTCACTCATGGACTACTATTTGTGTACCATATGAATACTCGTCCCTAACTACCTACCAGTCTAAGTTTGTATTGGTTGGTGGAATTCATCCCTCCACTATTGAACTCACTAACTCTCTGTTGACTAGTACTACTGGTCTAGACTGGAAGCCATCGCTACGTGCCATGCCTACTCGTCGCTACTGTACATCATCAGTTAGTGGAGGATCACCAGAGGTCCTGGTCGTGGCTGGTGGGCGTGGCGTACGTGACGAGGACTTGGACTTAGTGGAAGTTTTACTCAACGACCATTGGACGACTGCAGAGTCACTTCCTTCTTCATGCAGCAACATGCGATCAACATTCCATGAAGGCAACTTCTACTTCACAGGAGGAGACAAGAGGAAGATACTATTTATATGCAGTTTAGAGTCTCTTATAGCATCTGCTAGTAATGGCAGGACAAGAAGACAAACAATATGGAGGACAGTAACCACACTTGCTGACATCTTCGCTATCGCCTCCTATGTATCGAATCTAATCGGCATCGATGACTCTTCTACCATTAGCAGTTACTCCAACAAAACAGAGGAGTGGATTGAGACTACTAGTAGATTATATGAGAAATTAAAGTTAGGTACTAAAACTTGTACTATAATATAACTAGAATATTATTATTGTTTATTAAGTTAATTATGTTAAAACTAAATATTTATTATATTAATTACGATATTATAATAAGAAAAGTAATTAATTGATTGTCTTTGCCAAAATTGCAAGTGCTAGAGTGCAGCTGCTTCTACTGGCAGCTGCTTCTACTTGCTTAGCTCCAGGCTATAAAACCAGCTGCTCACAATCTATATTGTGCAGAGGAGTCAGCTAATGGTACTGGTGCAGTGTGTGTGGGTTACTTGTACTGTATAATTAATGAGAATGTAATACCTGTAATTAGTGTTTTATTTGCAATATTTTATAATTCATATTTTATTGTATGTCCAATAGCTTTCAAGTATGAAGATGCATACAAACACTTCATTGTTTCCAAAGAAGTATTGGAGTTTCTGTCTTTAAAGTTTATGTCCCTTGGTCCTCCAAGACAAGGCAAGAGTACAACTCTCAGGAGAATTAAAAAAGAGATCATAGATCTTCTGTCAGCAAAAGAAGAGAAGCAGATTCATGGCAGCACAGGCACAGTACAGTGTTGCTCCAATGTGCTTGTCCAAGGCAAGTCTGGTCCAATTACAGCAGAAAGAACAGCAAACTGGACCATTGTAAAGAATCTCATTGAGGAAGCATCTCTACTCTTTCACACTCTCAAAGATAGTTTTCAGATTCAATCCACTTCTGATGCTACAGCTGATTGCCATAGAGGTGGTGACACCAGGGCAGAGGTCAATCAGGCTAGCAGTACAGGGCAGTCTCACTCTGTGGAAGAGCCACCCCAACCTTCAAATAAGCAACCCAGGCATAAAGAAATCACTCCACTCTCAACAGCACACGACCAACCAGCTGATCAGGCATTATCATCACCAGATTATTCTGAAATAGCTGCCATATTCGAGACAGTGTCCAAACAACCACACTTTGCAGAAAATGTGAAGCACTCTTTTAAAGCTTTTTTGAGAATGGAGGACACCGGAGGTCAGCCTGAGCTGATGGACATGCTACCAGCACTCACCATAGGACCTGGGATCTACTTGCTGTTCTTTAGCTACAGGTTCCAACTGGATGAGGAGTATCGGGTTTTCTATCAGAAAGCTTCAGGAGAGACAACTGCACCAGAGAAATCTGAGTTTACTCTGCAAGAAATGCTTTTGCGTATTCTGGCCAGTATATCTTGCTTCAGTTCCTCCACCCATCTTCAACCTCTACCAGGACCAGACAACTCAGCCATTGGTGAGATACTGGAGTCCTCCAAGTCAGTAGTGTATATAGTGGGCACTCACAAAGACAAGGTTTCTGAGGAAGTCATCGCTACAGTCGACTCACAGCTTCAAAAAGTGATTCGAGACACCGACTCCTTCAAAAAAGGCATAGTTCAGTTCTGCTCAAAAGACAAGCTTGTTGTTTCTTTAGACAACATGGGAGGTGGAGTAGAAGAGATCCACCACTTGCATCAGCTACTGGAGAATGCCATGGAGAAACACTTTAAAAAGCTGAAAATTCCAGCTGTGTGGCTTCTGTTCAGCTTGTGTCTTCGCATGAGAGAAGTGAGGACAGCCAGCCTGGAGACCTGCTTGGCCTTATCCCATGCCTTCAATATGACACCCTACGAGACTAAAGCAGCTCTGTGGTTTTTTCACCACCATGCCGGTGTTCTGATGTACTTCCCCAGTGTGCCTGGTTTGGATGACCTGGTCATCATAGACACCCAGGTAGTGTATGACAGTATCACTGGTGTCATTCTCAAAGCCATGAGCTTTGATAGCGTAGGTCAGGCCACATCTGAGAGATTCAGGAAGACAGGTCGATTCTCTATGACAGATTTGAAGACAGCTACAGCTGACATTTCAGGAGATCTGATTCCACCAGAGCAACTGGTAGCTTTGCTTGCATATCTTCACTTGATAGCTGAGATTGCGTCAGTCGAATCTTCTGATACTAACTCAGTCTTAGAAGAAGAGAAAGAATACATCATGCCTTGCGTGTTAGAAAACACAAGTGCAAAAGAACTTGACCAATTCCACAAAGAATCCTGCAGATCTTGTTTCGTGGAACCTCTCTTAATATGCTTCAGTAGTGGGTTTACTCCTATGGGACTCTTTCCTGCTGCAATGGCATGTCTCGTATCCAACAAGTCCTTCACTTTCATTGGAGAAGGAGTCAAGAAAAACATGGTGCACTTTATGTATGGATCTAAACGAATTAGTGTAACATTTATATCTCGATGCAAATATTTTGAAGTCATAGTTTATTGTGATCCTACTTTCCAAGACTCCTTTCACCATGAATGTGCCACTCTAAAACAAGAAATAGAAGACACTCTAAAGAAGGCTAGTTCCAGAATGAACTACAACAGCTCCATGGACTATCAGTTTGCCTTTGACTGTCGCTCACATGAAGGAGGGAATCATTTTGGGATAGTTCATGAAGTCGAGTCTATTCCTTCAGCCATGACATGTGTCAACAATTCCCAAGGAATTGCACTTCAGAATAGACACCTCATTTGGTATGGACAGGTATGTAAAAATAGACTAAATTTTCTAACTTGCAATAACTAACAATTATTTTATTTGGTTTAGAAATATGAGAAGAAAGATCTTGTGGTAGAAGTTTCTGAAAGTAAGTCAAGTTATTGTTTTTATTTGGTTTTTTATAAATGTTTTATTAATAGGTGGCAATAACTTGAGTATATTTCTGAGTGTGTATCCTGACTTGGTCCTCTCAGTTAAGCCTTGTGTTATGACAGTAGCTGATCACTGCTACAGTATTAGACTCATATCACAATATACCTATGACCAACTTCGTGAGCGTAAAGACCTGATTGATGAAGACAGAGCAAGGACTCTTTTGGACAACATTCGTAGAGCCTTTTCATCGAGACCCTCAGCTCTCAAGGAGTTTGTTACTGTATTGTTCCAAACAGGAGAATGTAATCATTTAGCAGATAAAATACAGCGACAGCTCCAGTAAGTGTATTGTTATTATTGTAGTATTTGAATTATTGTATTGTTTGTGTAATAGAATTGTGGAATGAAGTCTGACAAAGCCACATGGACATACATTTTAAAACACTCATTGTATTGCACTTTACATTTTTTTGTATATCATATCCCATAATTCAAATTTACACATTGTTAATTTACTTTTACTGTAACTTTTAAAAAAATGTTCATTAAAGAATGCTTAACATAGTGTTACAAAACATAGTATGTGATTGTCAAGTAGTTTGATATTAGTTACCAATATGGTCGCTCATAGTCTGGTGAAGCCAGACCCTTTACCAACCACTACCCTGTATTATTGTATGGCACTTATTGGTACTTTGTTGAACTACTTGTACAAAGGGTCAGGAGACATGGCCGTATCATAGGGGATTTGCATGATGACATCACGTTAGTTCCGGCCACGGTATTATATAAAATTAATTAAAAAATAGATACAAAAATGAATAAATAAATAATTATTAAATATATGATAAAATAAAGGAATAATAACTTAATACACAGATTATAATAAATACATATATAAATAAATATAATAAATCAATAATTTAACATCATAATAATATGATCATTAAATAACATCAGAAACCTTGCTAATTAAATATACCTTGCTGAAAGCTATAATATTATAAACATGTCCAGACAGTCTGACAAGTGACAGGAGCAGAATTGATGGGACGAACAGTCTTGTTGTCGCATAGCATAAGTGAATTCCTGCCGTTGCAGTCCTCTTCTCCTTTATCATCACTCACAGGTAGCACAAATGCAGCCTAGCCCACGAGCAACCAACCTAACGAACCACCTCCTAATCAATCTTGCAAGGTCACCAAGGACAACTTTCCACAAAGGTCGAAGGTGACAGCTAGCAACAAGAGCGCGCGCAAAGACATCGCGTGAGGTCAAAGGTGAGGGTCAGCCGTTCTGCACATAACGTCTTTCATTCTTTTCGGACGACGTTATGTGCAGAACGGCTGACCCTCACCTTTGACCTATAGAGCGCAGCCAATCAAACAAACTTTGAACCTTAAACACTCGCGCATGCGCAGATGGACGACCATTGACCATTGCTGCGGGGCACCGTTTCTGCTGGGCTGACCATTTCTGAGCCAACAGACCCACCTCAATCATGCTGAAGTACATGATCACTTGGAAAAATAGCTGTGGGTACACATCAATATTTTGCAACTATAGTTTTTAAATAATAATAGCTACTTGTTCACACAACAATCAAAGGTGTGGTTTCAATTTTGGACGTGACTGCTTATTCTAAAAGTTGAAGCTAATGTTATACTGTGTGACACATATTCTTAAGTCGACAGACGACAACTCCATAAAGTTCATGGAGCAATCTACATGTGTATGTATCTAGAGTATCTAGTAGCGACAATGAGAGCAGCATACAACTTTTCCTGGGTCCATGCATCTCACTCGCCTCCTCCGCATCTCCTCTCCCCCCCCCTCCCTTCCCCACCCTTTGTTCATAGATTAAATACAACTTCAGTACGATCAACGTGACGACTCGAGGCAGCACTAAGAGGTCACTAACTGAAGGAACCTTGAGTATGTTAGTTAGACTTTATCTGAAATTAATGCAGACTGCTCGTAAGCTAGTATACCATTCCCAATGCCATTGACAAAATACTAATGAACTATTCCATAAAAATAAAATACTGTAAATTTTCAGTATGAAGACGCTTTTAAAGTTTGGATTATGACAGTGTCAGTGATAGGTTTAATTGTCCTCAATACTCCAGTAGATTTTCCTTCAAACAAGGATTGAATTGTCACTGGAAACGTCCACAGCAATTCCTTGGACACTCTTTCATCTCCAACCTGTAACAAAGAAGGGAGAGTAATCACATGTTACCAATTTTTGGTGTTCCTTTCAGGAACACAATTCTGTTTTCACTATAGTACAGTACAGCAGTTGATGTTACACTGCTTATCTCTACTCGATAAAGGTCTCAATAATAACCTTTATAGGAATGCTTAATTAGAAAACTAAAATATACATTATGAATGTAAGAACGTAAAAAACAACAACAACAACAAGAAAAGTACCTCTTACTAAGATGAGTGAAAGAGACCACAATGGCACTTTATATACTGTACACATATGTGACCGTCTACAGGAAAACCAGGCACAACGCGGCACCCTTCGAAAATTTTTTTTGCACTTACAGAGTTGTCGGCGTCCAGATATTGAGCTTGCCAAGTTTTATCGTCGTAGCTTAAGTCGTTCCCGATATAATAGACCTAACCTTTCCCTTCCGCCAGCTTGAAACAATACATTTTTAAGAAATCAATCGATCTTTTCTCGATATTTACGCACGCCGCGTTGTGCCCGGTTTTCCCGTAGACGGTCACATATGTATATGTAAGTGTATACAATATATGACTTTGTACACGAGGAAGCCAGGTGTGATGAGCCCGACAACAAAAACTTTAAATTGTACAGACATAGCAGCAAAAGCTCTACAATTTACTCATGGGCTGATACACAATTTGTAATAATTGAAACTATCATTTCTCAACGATTTTACATGCCACAGTTGTTCATGTATGTGCATGTGATACAGAGAGTACTTATGATTGCAACATTGTGCTCGCATCTATCAGGGGAATCCTGTACAAATGGCATCAAAATGTTGGATGGCTTCACTGAACTTTGCTCTAATTACAAAAAAGGGGTGTTGCTTGCCAGCCAGAAAGCATTCAGATGGACTCCTTTTGTTACAAAAATGTAAAAGTAGTAAATGTAAGAGCAAATGTAAACTGGTGTAGGAAGATGATTCGGTATGGGTAGTATTGATGGTCTCTTTCATATTTTGATGCACACATTCTCCCACTAACTAACAAAAGAACTGATTCGCCTTATTGGTATGGTTGCCTGGTGTCATCCTCCTAAACTACACATTGGCAGTCTGTGCTGATGTGAGCCCGTGGTCATGTCTGCGCATGTTCCTTGTGCATGAGGCATTGGTATGACCCTGGACCCACCCCCCCTGTGTGGCCTTGGGGGTGAGAGACTCGGCAGGTCAGTGGCAATTAGCATTAATTGCCCTGCATTGCCGAGTCCCCCCAAAGGGCTGCAGGAGGCGGCCTATACCCCCAAGGCTATAAGTGATAGGTTAGGAGAGGGGGTTGGCAGCTCTGTGTATACAGCCTACTACCATTGGTAAGTTCAGCTAATTACTTAGTAATTAGCTGAAGGGCTGCTTGGCCTAATAGCTGTGAGGGGCAGTACGCAGTAGTATTAGATGTTGAATGAAGGGCAGCCTTCCCTGGACAGCTACGTTAAGGTGGTCCGTCTGACTGTCACACCACCACCGGGTGGAGAATCTAACCTCACATGCTAACAGTACCATAACTCCTCTCTACACCACTCTTGCCATAGACAAGTGGCTTGTGACTCCAAGATTTACTCCTATAAATGCGAGTGAGACACTCTCAGGGGTAATACAATTGAAAATCGGGGATTTTTGTTTGTAATTTATGTGTGGACGTACGTATGCCATTTGTACTTTGACCCTCGCATATTTTGTGTTCGCTCCGTGTTCGACCCATCCCAAACTTCACTAAAAGGAATCCTCCGGTTTAGCGATCATTACCAGTATCACCCTAGAAAGCGAATTATTTACCGATTTGAATTCTTTTGCGGATGCAGTTAAAACTCAAAAACTTGTGGGAGCTCCATTTCTATTTGAGTTAGTGGCGGTGGTAAGTTAATACGCTATTTGTCAGTTATAAGCCGTATGCAACAGTATTTACTTGAAAATTCATTGCTCCACTAGACTAACCACGAAGGTTAAGTCTTGCATAGGTATGTCAGTTGTGTGAAAGTATTGTGCGTTACAACTACTAAGAATATCCCTCCCCTGTTGCATTATCTGCTCCACATCCCTATTCACATGGAACTTCAAAAGTTGGCATTAGCTATTAATAGTAACAGTCGGTGTGCCTGGTGGAGGCAGCAACAGTCGGTGTGCCTGGTGGAGGCAGCAACAGACACAAGTGAGAAGGAACATGTCCTGATCGCGTGACGGGGTAATTGAGTGAGTGCCATGCAGATGCATATGTGAGCCTGAGAACAGATAGGCAGTGAGTCTGTCAATACATCAGTGAGCCTGAGAATACATAGGCAGTGAGCCTGAGAATACATAGGCAGTGAGCCTGAGAATACATAGGCAGTGAGCCTGAGAATACATAGGCAGTGAGCCTGAGAATACATAGGCAGTGAGACTGAGAATACATAGGCAGTGAGCCTGAGAATACATAGGCAGTGAGCCTGAGAATACATAGGCAGTGAGCCTGAGAATACATAGGCAGTGAGCCTGAGAATACATAGGCAGTGAGCCTGAGAATACATAGGCAGTGAGCCCGAGAATACATAGGCAGTGAGCCTGTGACTAGATAGGCAGTGAGCCCGAGAATACATAGGCAGTGAGCCTGAGACTAGATAGACAGCAAGCCTGAGAATACATAGGTAGTGAGCCTGAGACAAGATAGGCAGTAAGCCTATGAATAGATACATAGGCAGCGAACCTGAGAATACATAGAAAATGAGTCTGAGAATACCAGACCTAAAAATAACACTCAAAAATTGTCTGGACAATTTGTCCGAACAAATCAAAGTTTGCCTGGACATTGACTTATTTTGAGTGGTCAACCCATTTTATTACAATAATTATTGCTATAGTTTCTCCTGCCAACAATTTTACTTTCAAACTTTTTACAAGCCTTGCAAGCAATCTTTGTTATTTTTGCCCCAGACACCTCACAATCAAGCCAAGACACATAGCCTGAAACTCTTTGTCCAGCTCATTTTGCCAATTTTTAAACGTTGAGTGATAAACACACCTTTGCTTAGAAGGTCCAGGTCTAGCTTCAGTATCTTTGGAGTAGCGCTTCATCGATTACAAGCACTAGCTACAAAAGGAAGCTACAGCTAATAGCACGTTTTTTTTTGCTGACAACAGGAAATAAACTTACCGAAGAGATCGTAGATTTCTTGGACACAACCATACAAGCCTAACAAGAAGCTAGATCAGAAGAACACGCAGAAAACTTGAGGAAAAGGTAACAATCGACTCCGCGCAAGCATTACGGACTCCGAATTTCTGAAGAACTGAAGTTGCTGATTCAGCACAATCGGAAGGATCACGCGACCGACTTAATTATTGCTTCTTGGCCTGTCGCGTATCGCATTTTTTCCCCAGCGAGTGAGAAAACTTTATTTCTGGTTCTTTTTGATGCAACACCTTTTGGCCGGACACAATGACCATGCATATCATTGATTGTGCGGTCCAAATCAAGTTTTGTACGGTAATTGACCGATGTCCGCATGCTATTTTTAGCTCTGGAATACCTAGGCAGCAAGTTTGAGAAAACATAGGCAGCAAGCCTGATAGTGCATGCAAAAATAGATAGGCCCTGGGGCTCAGTGCAAGATTAAGTAGGTAAGTCTGATAGTGCAAGATCGGATGGCAGTGAGAGAGTGCACAGATAGAGTATGACGATGTGCAACTAGTTGGCAGCAAGTCTGAGTGTGAGAATGGGTAAGAATAAGAACAAATACTACTCAAGCATGACAATACATTGGTGATGAGTCTGGCTATGGCAAGGCAGCACACTGAGTGCGAGATAGGTGGCGAACCTGATAGTTGAAACTAGATATCTGGATGTGGGACTAGATAGGTGGCTAGAATGAGAATTGATAGGCATGAGCCCGAGAGTGCGCATGAATACATTGGTGAGCTAAAGAGCAAGAATGCTTTAACAGCATTGGGTGTGAAAACAGATAGACAGTAACTTGAGTGTGAGAATAGATAGAAAGTGAGCCTGATAGTGTGAGGATAGAGGCAGCGAGCCTGAGTGAGAGTGAGAATAGATAGGCAGCGAGCCTGAGTGAGAGTGAGAATAGATAGGCAGCGAGCCTGAGTGAGAGTGAGAATAGATAGGCAGCGAGCCTGAGTGAGAGTGAGAATAGATAGGCAGCGAGCCTGAGTGAGCGCAAGAGAATAGATAAGCAGTTAGCCTGATAGTGAGAGAATAGACAGGCAGCGAGCCTGAGTGAGAGTGGGAGAATAGATGACAGCAAGCCTGCGAGTGAGAGTAGACATGCAGTAAGCCTGATAGTGAAAGAATATGAGCCTGATAGCGTAAGACTAGACAGGCAGCGAGCCTGAGAATGACGGCCGTGAGCCTGATAGTGCAAGAATACACAGGCAGTGAGCCTGAGAGTAAGAGAATAGAGACAGGCAGCGAATGTGATAGTGTGAGAATAAGACACTATTAAAGGGCCCCCGGTGGACCGTCACACCTCTAGTAAAATCTAACTACAATATGCACTAGAACCTCCTACCTATGCTCTATATAATGCCACACTGGCCATAGTGTAGTGTGGCTTATGAGTCCTAACACACATCCAGCACTAGTTCATTCTCTAATCTCTCTCATCATGTAACCCCTATTTTCTCCACCTCCCTTCTCATGTAACACTCACATCAGCATAAATCTCAATTACAGCATGTACCTGACTGATTCAGGAGTTTCTATGCTTTCGAGAAAACTGATCACTTTGACAGAGCCAATCTTGGCAATCCGTGAGAGGGTCTGGCCATTACTAAATACTGAAGATCCATTACTAAATACTGCAGATAGTTACTAATATGCAATGGACAATGATGATCATAAATTTTTGCATGAAGGTTAGAATAAGAAGAGTGGGAGCCGGCCATGCACCCCACACCTGTAACGAAGCCTATGCCTGACCATAATGAGGGTTGGCAGCATGCTCTCAGTAACAGCATCAGAACTATAGTCCAACTCTTAACCTAACTGCACTAGTTAAGCAAGGCAAATGGACCGGCAGCATGTCCATGTATTATCGAGCCATAGAACTCCTGTTTTCGGCTGATTACATCAGTAAGTATCTATTGTGTATGAAAGGCCATAAGCCGGGTACTGATGATTTCACAATGAGGTGGTGGCTTGATGATGTAGATCCTATATATCCAACCTGACCTACAGAAAGCTAATTATTTAGAGTACAGATAGTATATCTCCAGCACCTTACTATTAAAAAAACAAACAAACTACCACTGATGAGCAGTCATCCTTATAGAGCTAATAGTGTCGGGTGAATCAGCCATTCTGGCAAGGCAGTAACAGATAGCTGCTAGGCTTAGGCTACAAGCACTGAGAACAGTGGCTATTAGGACTAATGTAATTGTGCCCGGGTGCCATTGCTCCACATGTGACACACCACATGTGACCACTTAGCCGCATGGTTGCAGTATTTGCACGTCCTTTGTCGACCTTTACCTGGGTTCGGGTGATGTGATGGTGGGCTACATCTCCGCTAACTTGCTCACTCATCACGTAGTTAATTGTGGCTTAATTAGTGTGGGTAAAACCCCTAAGATACTAGCAAATTTTTCTCGTTCTAACAGCCAATAATTATTTCAGCCGAGAATGACTGACTACTCACTAAGATTGTCAACATCTTGCGATAGTACTGGTCTCATATACTGATTACATAACTTGACATACACATTTACATGTATATTTATTGTCACACAAACACTTGTGTCCTAGGTGACCACAACAAGCTAGCCAGAGCCACTAACTGCTCTGAGTGTTGGTGATATATTCTAGCAATGTAGACCTATTGGAATCAATACTTCCTTATATTACAAACACACTCTAGAGAACACTCACTTGCCATCATTACAGCAGTGTCAGGTAGTACATGATCTAATGTTGACACTTCTTGAGCCATCATTCAGAGCTGGTTTAAGGCAGAGACATCGAAAGCAGCTCCACCCACTCCATCCCACTACAAAGAAAAGCAATAAAAAAAGAAAACACACTGAAGTGAATAAATGCAATCATGAAATTTCAACTCATACTCTGCAAGCTAATCCCCCCAAGAAATTGTTAGAAACAGTTCGAGAGGTATAGTCTCTTAAACATATTCACTAACACAGCGGTTCTGGATCTCTAGATTGGCCAGTTGTAACACAACAAGAGGTAGGGCCATCCATGAACACATAGTATCATGCAGAAATAGATGGTCAAGACAGTGTGGAAAAAATAATAACATTAACAACAACATTAATTTGAGAGGTTAGCCACAGGGAAGAAATCTCAGCTCTATCTAAATGATAGGCCTTATAATAAATAAAAATTCATTATCCTAAATTAGATAAACTTAGCGGAAGATATAGAGAATGCAACAGTTGCAAATCCCCATGTGTGGACAGAGCATATTTCACATGGGCCTCAATTTGGTGGACCAGCATAAAGGAAAAAAATTGCATTCATTGAAAATATCATATAAGAAATTGAACATCTGAATAATTCAATATTATCCAGGAAATCCCATCATATTGAACTACTGCACACTAACCACTGTCACTACGATAAATTTATCTCTAGCCAACTCTCAGATATACTTCTGAGGATCATTACCGATACTGATTGTAAACATGTTCAATCCCTACTATCATTAGGGCTCTTCCGGCTTTTCACCCAGGGGGGAGCTAAGTTAGACAGCAATCGATATTTTAAATTAATCGTGCAATATACTTTATAAGATGTAATTCTGTACCAAGACTTAGAATAAAATATTACTCCCATTCTCTTTTTTTTGTGTGTGTATTATTTATTTTTCCTACTAAGCCTTATACCTTAGCCACTTTCATCATGTATACCACTGTTAATTAAAAAAATACCAGTACATTAAAGGAAAAACAACAACATAATGTCACTAAGTACTAGGGAGGTTGGGGGGGAGGAATTTTATTAGGTACAGTGTCTGAGTGTTTACTGTCATGCTTGTAATCACAAAAAAATCTTACCTGACGATGACATGGAAGATGTATATGGATAAGAAAACCAAAAAGGAACATGTTTTGACTTTGTTCATGTTAAGTTATTGAGTGTGCTTCATTACTACCTTTCATAATGTTTTCAGTAGGTAACAAATTAACAATTTCTAAATTTAATAGTACGGTGCGAAATTGCCCAATAAAAATGTATGGGGAAAATAACTGTTCAATTGAAATCGCACGGGGAAATGAAATAGTGCGTAACTAAGTGAAATAGCACGGAAACTAAGTGAAATACCACAGCTGCTAAGTGAAATAGTACGGATAGATAAGTGTGCATGCGTGCAGCATTAACCTTGAAAACGTACAGTTCAAGAGATTCTAGTTGGAGACAATGTCATTGTGTACCACAGAAGCTCTACCCATATTAGATGGAATATTTTCAACATTTTAGGATGAGTTGTAGGCTAAACACGAAATTCCAGAGGAAGCTAATGCTGAAATATGAAGATAGTGAGTGACTGATACAGTGTAGCTACAAGTGCAAATGATAAAAAAAAAAAAGCTGGCCTACTATTAGCGAGTGATAGCACGTGTAACCTGTGCTATTAGGGGTCAATAGCACTCATAAAGCATTCAAAATAGCACTCTCCGAGTACAATTTCAATTGCTTTACGAGTGTTATTGATCCCTAATAGCATGGTTACCCATGCTATTGTACTCACACTAGTAATATAAAATGGTATTCGATAACCCACACTTTCAGCAATGAATTGGCAGCAGAAATGATTAGTTCAGACAGTTACATGCTTTACAAGAGTGGGAGGGGAGAGGTGTTTAAAGAAAACTCTGTTTTTTTTTGTCATGGCAAATAATCTGTCATTCACCATAGCTCTACATACATCTTATACACATCAGAGTATTTAGTACACTTACTTGTTATCACACAGCATAAGTAAATTCCTGCCATTGTAGTCCTCTCTTCCGTTATCATCACTCACCAGTGGCACAAAATGCAACCTAGCCAACAACGGAGCAACCAACCACGAGCAACCAACCACGAGCAACCAACCACGAGCAACCTACCAACCACCACCTACTTCAATCTTGCAGGGTCACCAAGGACAACTTTCACAGAGGTCGAAGGTGAAAGCTGGCACCAAGAGCACGCGCAAAGACATTGCGTGAGGTCAAAGGTGAGGGTCAGCGAAAAGAATAGACCGCGCGGTCTATTCGAGGAGATACGGTAGTTATGTTATTTAATGGTAACAAGTCAGAATATAACTCTTGAAGCTTTCAATGATTTATAAATAAAACCTGCACAAGACACTTCAATCTGTATACAACAAATCTTCCAAAGTCAAATCTAATGGCTACCAATGCAATTGTTTTTTTGGTCGGCTTAAAAAATAATAATACAATTAATACACTTGTTTGTCAGTAATGATGGTGGTGAGTATTTTCATGAATAATTCATTAGCATAGCAAGGTTGGTAAAGAATTGTTACGAATGATGACTGTGGTGTGTGAATTCAAGAAAAAAGCTAAGTCGGGTTGGTCAATGTATCATCAGTAACGATAACTGTGGTAACTATATGAATCATAGTGAGGAAGAATCGACAATGATAGTGTATGTACTTATGAATAATTCAAATGCTGATCTTGATTCGTAATTTACGATGACAAACCAATCAAACCGTGGAGTGTTTGCTCCCTACACCCAACTTATCCTGTCCGGACATGGTACTGGATACCCATTACATACATAACTGGCCTTGTCCGGTTATATAACTGGTTAGTATTCTTTCTGTCCCAATGTAACTGGACATTATTCTTATTTTACCATTCAGTTATGTATAACTGGCCAGACGTATTCTATCCAGTTATACAACTGGTCAGTTCAGTTAAATAACTGTGACTCCCACACTCAACAGTTCTGGAGAGATCTACGTAGTGGCATAATCACATTAATGCTATCATACTTGAAATGATTCAGTGAAGTCATTCTTTTCCAGCTAGCTACAAACACAGATATTATATTGGAACCACTGAATCAACGAATAAGTAAACTACAATTCGTCTTTTTTTCTTCTTGTTCTCTTTCTCTCTTATTTTTTTTTTTTTTGAGATTACCAGGTAGGATGTATTTAAAAATTATAATACAAAAAAAAATTCAAAAACTATGCTAAAAATTTTAAGCATGGACAGTAACCATCTAGAATTTTAAAATCATAATAATTATTAGAAAACAATAAGCAAAAAATAAAAATAAAAAAAACAACCCTGTATTGTAGAATGTAAATACACACTTATATATAAACTATACAACTAAATATAACTTTTGCATTACTTAACATTAGTCATTTAGCTAGCTATAATAGGTATAAAGAGGATATAAACTGAAACTTAAACAATCAAAATTTACCAAAGAAAACAACTAGAAAAGGACCAAATGATGATAGTGTTCATATGATTCTCGGTCTCCTTTTAGGATATCCCATAATAAGATTGGAGTCCGTTTCCCTTCTTTTGGGAATATGATATCCAGGTATCAACAAACCTGTGCTAAGCACTAATTCCTACTGGAGAAAGACATAAGTTTTTTCACTTGAAGCTTATCTGAGTGAACTTTTAGGTATTAACTGTTGCGTAACTGGATAACCGGTTATAAAACTGACTGACCAGTTACATAACCGTCGCCCATCTGTACAGAACATATTTATGAATAAAGCTGAACCGATTGGTAAAGTATCATCTGTAGCGACCAACGGTGGTGGTGTGTGTGTGTATTTATGAATACATGGGTCAAGCAAAGGTGAAAAAAGACTACTGCACCAAGTGGTAGAGGATAATAACAATGAATACAAACAGTTATAACCTATTGAGTGTCCTAACAGTGTTTCCATTTACCTCCCATTTAGTGGACACTTGGACCAAACATTCTCGTTATCTGGAGTGTGAATTCTTATACTACATAGTCAACTCGCTTGTGGGTGTTGTTTTCATAGTAGCTTCTATGGTAACCTACAAGTATACAAAGGTCTAGGTTACGGAATTCACATGTCTAGGTCAGGCAACCCACAGGTCTAGGTTAGGTTAGGGAACTGACAGGTTTAGGTCAGGGAACTCGCAGTTCTAGGTTAGGGAACTGACAGGTCTAGGTTAGGGAACTGACAGGTCTAGGTCAGGGAACAGATAGGTCTTAGACAGGGAACTGATAGGTCTAGGTTAGGGAATTCACAGGTCTAGGTTAGGGAACTGACAGGTCTAGGCCAGGGAACTGACAGGTCTAAGACAGGGAACTCACAGGTCTAAGTCGGGGGAACTCACAGGTCTAGGTTAGGGAACTGACAAGTCTAGGTCAAGGAACTGACAAGTCTAAGTCAGGGAACTCACAAGTCTAGGTCAGGGAACTCACAGGTCTAAGACAGGGAACTGATAGGTCTAGGTTAGGGAATTCACAGGTCTAGGTTAGGGAACTGACAGGTCTAGGTCAGGGAACTGACAGTTCTAGGTTAGGGAACTGACAGGTGTAAGACAGGGAACTGATAGGTCTAGGTTAGGGAATTCACAGGTCTAGATTAGGAAACTGACAGGTCTAGGTCAGGGAACTGATAGGTCTAGGTTAGGGAGTCTAGGTTAGGGAACGGACAGGTCTAGGTCAGGGAACTGACAGGTCTAGGTCAGGGAACTGACAGGTCTAGGTCAGGGAACTCACAGGTCTAGATTAGGGAACTGACAGGTCTAGGTCAGGGAACTGACAGGTCTAAGACAGGGAACTGACAGGTCTAGGTCAGGGAACCCACAGGTCTCTAGGTCAAGGAACTGACAGGTCTAAGTCAGGGAACTGACAGGTCTAGGTCAGGGAACTGACAGGTCTAAAGTCTCTGGCTTTTACTGGATTTTAGTGAAACTACTATTCAAACAGAATATATGACATACCTTGCAATCAGTTTATGTTTTCCCTTATTTGAAAATTTCAATGATTTGTTATTTGCCTCTTGTGCCTCACGCCTCCTACATTTAAATTATCAGAGAGAAACCCTTCCACACACAGAGACCACACAACACCAACAAGGTAGCGTGTTAGCCTCACACTGTGGCTGTCGAGTAGGTGGGGAGAAAAGATGACGACTTAGCACACTCAGACTCTGTGTATGCTTATTATAATTAAAATCTATAAATATTCTACAATCATTTTAGTATTCTTGCAAGCCTTTCACTTTCAAACAGATAGAGCCCACTAAAGACTGCAGATGTACTTATTTTTAGTATTTCAATAGACAATAAGCCTGGTTTGAACGGATTCAAGATGAAGTAATTAGAGTTTACAGTACGTATAAAACCATGTGCTAATGAATTATTCATGATTACGTAGTTGCAAAAAGCCATGAAAGTTGGTTGCAAATGGTGCAAGTGAAGTCAGTGTGTGCCTGCCATCTTTTCTCCACATCAAGTGGACAGCCAGAGGGCAAGGATAGTGCAGTAAAGATGATGTGTAAATAATTATGACCTGGTCAAAATAAAAGTGTTCTGCCCCTCATGACTGTATAGTGCTAAATTGACACAGAATAGCTGCAACCAGAACCTGTTATTCCTAGTACTCAAGTTTACAAGTTACTGTTTTCTGTTATTTTGCTATTGGTCATGTTTTGGATATTATCACTAACGACATGAGAGTAACTGTGTAGCTGCTGAAGTGTTGATTTAACAATTTAGGCTAGCAAAGGATAGGTTGAAAGAATGACTAAATTGTTAAATATAATGATCTCTACAAAAGAATTCTGAAAAGCAACATGACTCTTAATAACAGTCAACATGAATGGAACAATAGAAAATGACCTCTGAAAGAAACAAAATCCTCTATAAGATTAAATTGACTCATCAATTAAAACACGGAAAGTCAGTGCCATGCCTATATTTATCCAGAAGATGAATCTTCCATTACTAGTTTAGCATCAGCAGCACAGAGTCATAAAAATAATTTTATTAAATTTTGAGATATCTCAGTGAATTTCAAAAATCGACAATTCTCATAATCATATTTTGACAGTACATTTCCCAGACATAATATTACATGATGTAATTATTGAATAAGTATAAAATATATAAAAATAAGTTGGATATAGCCAAGTCTATGAATAATGTCAATATCTAAATGTTAAATATTGTTGTCTGATAAATATAATAGTTTCAGTTCAGTCAAATGAAGGAGTTGAACACCAATAGCAACAGCTCCATAGCAACCAATGTTATTATATGATAGATTCAACATTTCAAGGTTGGGAGAGTGTTTCAGTCCTGTTGCAAATCTACAGGCACCAGTGGGTCCTATATTGTTGTGAGACAGATTTATTTGTTTCAGCTTAACAAGTGAGTTTAGTTGAGTGCCAATAGCAGCTGCTCCATCATCACTTATGTTATTATGTGATAGATCTAAATATTGCAGTTCTGAGAGACTACTGAGTGCTTCACTAATAGCAGCTGCACCTTCTGGTCCAATATTGTTATGGGATAAATTAAGGATTTCTAGTAATGACAAGTATATCATTCCAGAACCAATGTTAACCACGCCTTCATCATCGATATTCTGGCGAGATAAGTTCAGCTCAGATAAACACATAAGATGTGGTAGTGCAGAAGACATAATAACTGTAAATAATGGATCTACAATGTTTCCTTTAAAATTAAGTATTTCAAGAGTACGAAACTTTTTTATTGCTTCTGTAATAGCAAAGACATCATCACTACAAATATCACAGTCTATTATGCGAAGAGAACTCAACTGGACATGAGAGATTGAGTTCAGTCCTGCTATGACCTCATTAATACCACTTTGGCCAAACTTTTCTATGTTTAGATCTAACTGTAGTTGACAATGATGTATTAACCCAGTGACCAAAATTGATATACCTTCAGAAGATGAAGAACAGCTGATATGTAAGTGCCTAAGATTGATCAGTTTGAATGCGTCACAAATGTATTGAGCATTTTTATTATTCAGTTTAGTAAGATGTAGATCCATTTTTTCTAGTCGAGTGCACTGTCCTAGTATACAGCCAAAACTCTTGAAATCAGTGTCTTCATCAAAACATTCATGTAGTGCTAGTGTCTGCAGGTTAGAAAAATGGTGATCTTGAATATTTTGTAGCAAAGTTAAATTATCACTTAAGGGCATAATAACTAAATTCAATATTTGTTCTGATGAGTTTGATGTCACATAATTTAAACAAGCAAAGTCAAATGCAGATAGATGATCAAAGAAAAAATTAAATTTTCCATTCCATAGCTTCAATACTTTATCACATATTACTTGCTGTTGAGATTCAAATGCACAAGATAGACACGATATAATGTTGAATTCAATATGTTCATGAATTTCTGAAAATAATTCGATATTACCCTGAAAGTTGACTAATCCATGAAGAAAAATCCAAACTTGATTAGAAAACTCAGTATTTGTCATTATCGCTGCCAACTGCTCCTCTTTTGATAATCTGGAAATGTAGTAAGCAGTTAGGAATTCCTGGAATGTGAGATGAAGGAATGTGTATTCATTGTATTCTCCATGAGACTTGAATGTGTGATGAACAGTCAACAGTCCAAGACACCACTCGTCTCCACTGCTACTAGAATAAGATGGCAGATCATCTAACTCGCTTCTGGTAATCACTTGGACATGTTTAACAGACATGGTAAAGGCAAGCTTACACAAAGTATCAAAGTTGATCTTACAATCTCCAGTAAGTTGTGATAGTGAGCTAAGATTAGTATCACTGCTGTATCTTCTAAGATGACGCAATATCATGGACAAGGTGAACTCTTGATATATCTTAGTCTGAGTGTTTGGAATTTTGTCTCTTTGGTGTTTGTAGAGATAGCATATCATGGCAGTATGTACTGGTAAGTAACACATGTGGAATACATTAGGATGATCGTTAAGGTACTTCTCAAGGCCAGAGGAGTAGCTGCTATCAGAGTCAGAAAATGGAAAACATTTTATATACTCTATAATTTCCTCTTTATTGAAACCAAATGTTTGTACCTGTTTCGTTATCATACTCTTCTTAATAGCACTTAAAGCAGCTGGACGAGAAGACACTATTATCATTGCTCTGGGAAGACAGACTTTATTTAGTAGCTTATAAATAACTGAAGACTTATTTTTGGACCTGTACTCATCCAATCCATCTAGTACAACACACACTCTCTCTCCGCCATCTTCACTCTTTTTTATAAAGTCTACTAAGTACTCAAAAATAGGTTGAGATCCTGAGTTTGTATGACTGAGAGATCTGAGAGTTATAAGAAAAGCTAATCTGACTTTTTTTAATATTATTCCTTTACTCCAGTCTTTGATTAGCTTATGTATGAGTGTAGTTTTACCGCTACCAGGACGTCCTTCAATTACAATTAGACTACTGCTTTGATAGTCTTTAAAAACTTCCTCATACTCTACTTTTTCTTTCTTAACTATAACCTCGTCTGCATCTCCTGAAATACAGTACTGTTTAGAATCTGTGCTTTGTTTCTCTGATTTTACTAGAACTAAATTGACAAAAGTTTTAGTACTAACTGGAGGCCATGAGTCTTCTGGGATTTCTTGACGAACAGAATATAAATCTAAAAGTTGTTTTTTTTCTTTAGTGTAAACTATTCTCAAATTGATTTCATTACTAATCATTTGTTTGTCTTGAAGACTCACACAACATGTGTACTCTCCTTCTGTTCCCTGTCTAGCACAACTAATAACAAGAATGTCCTCAGTGACTCCTGAATATGTAGCATCGTTAGCTAAAGGCTGACCATCCTTCTGCCACTGGTAACACACAGACTCTCTAGGACTAGCTAGGACATAGAGGAGTGTCGACTTACCATCTTCTACTTCAGTGTCGATACTTTGCTCAGTGATGTCAAGTATAGGAT
>WLWD01005955.1_pt1 | contig 61565 bp, 38 predicted proteins | sample 6712731 | NCBI WGS metagenome assembly WLWD01 (sample SAMN12718690, study PRJNA576275) | sponge metagenome | isolation source: marine sponge | host: Mycale hentscheli | place: New Zealand: South Island, Marlborough, Capsize Point | collected 2014-11-01 | reverse complement strand
AAAGGGTCTGGTGAGAGGTCCGCATTGGATTGATACTCCCCCACATGCATGATGTCAGCGTTGAGGGGCATATACAGTTTGCGTTCTTACATCATTTCATGATGTGCAACTCTACACAAACATCTTCTAGGGAGAGACATTCAAATTAAATAGAAAGAAATGGTTTTAATACAATTTAAAAAAAAGCAGTAATAAGAGAGGTGAGTCTTGTCAACACTGACACCAGAAATTGCCAGACGTGCATACTGTTCACGCACACTCTCATCTGCTGAACAGAAATATTCCCAACTTGAAAAGGAAGATTAGCCATCATTTTTGGTGTTCACTACTACATTTATGGTCGTGAATATAATATGATAGAATCAGATCACCAGCCTTATCATACTTATTCAGTGAAAAGACAGGAATTCCTCGAATGGCTTCGGCCAGAATTCAAAGATGGGTCTTAAGGCTCTGGTAAGAAACATTCGATCCAGGGGTTGATAAACTTTAGGAGTTCTGGAACACTCTCGACATCTAATCCTGCGGATGTGGCATCTCGTGGTATTTTTGCATCGGATCTATACCACCATCCCCTGTGTGTGGCCTCTTCCAGGGTATCCGCCCCTGAGAGAAAATTATCTACATAGAAGGATGTCAGGATGGCTTTTGCAGCTTCTGGAAACTCATCAACATAGTCCTCTGCCAATTGTCTGAGCACTTGTACCGCTAAAAATGGAGAGCAAGTCACGCCGAAAGTGAGCCTCGTCATTCTCCAGTCACGTATCACTCCTGAATCATCCTCCATGAGAAATCTGTGGAGATCTCGATCATCTCGATGCAGGGCCACCTCCCTAAACATTTTAGAAACATCTGCGGAGAGATCAACTATAGGAAGCCTGAACCTTGTCAAAATGTGAGTCAGATGAGGGTAGTTGGTAGGTCCAGGTAACAGAGTGTCATTTAAGGAGACACCAGTAGAAGTAGTAGCAGAGGCGTCAAAAACCACCCGCAACTTTGTGGTTGTGCTGCTGTCCTTGATGACCCCATGCATGGGCATATAGTACACTTCTACTGGTGGCTTGCTGAGATTAACGGCTGGGACCAGTTCCGCATGACCTAATTCAGAATATTCCTTGACTGCAGTAGAAAAAGCTGACCAGTTTCCTTTTCTTTGAAGGGAAAATTTGTTGGCAGTATAACGTTGGAGTGCTTGCTTTCTGGAGTCCCCAAGATCTGGTACAGAAGTCCGCTTTGGAACTTGCACCTCATAACGACCGTCTTGAAGTCTGGAGCATGTCGTATGAAAAAAGGTGAGTGCTTGTTCTTCTTCCTCAGTTAGGGTAGAAGCTTTGGGTGGTTCTTCTGCCTCCCAGAAAGACTTGAGCAATTCATTCGTCTCTACAGTGGAATTAGTTGTGGCATGGCAAGAGATGTGAGCTGAAGCTGCTTCAGTGATGCTATCACAGGTGCCACCAATGACCCATCCCAAAGATTGTGTTGATAGCATACAACTCATTTTTGTTGGAGCGAACTACTCCATCTCTCAGAATGGCTCGAAGCACATCTTGTCCCAATAGAATATCTATTCCTCCTGACTTGTTGAAATGAGGGTCAGAGAGGTTCAAGCTTTTAGCAAAAGATGTATCCACTTCCTTCAACAGGCTGGTCGAAGGTGTGTCACCAACAATGGATGTGATGACAGCTGCACGTACATGAACAGTCGGACTATCATGCTCATAGGGTGAGTAGACCAGGATCTCAGTCTCATTCTTGCAGGTCCCAGCGTGAGTCGCACCTATTCCCGTTACTTCAGTCAAGAAAGGAGTGGTCTTCAATTTCATTCGTTTGACAACTCTCTCCGTAATGAAGGAGATGAACCTGGGTCTATAATTCCTCGCACTCTAAAAGTCTTGTTATCTTGTTTTACCACAGCCTGACATATCCAGAGGATAGCTGTTGGTCTGGGTACAGGCAATGCCAAAGAGGTCTGTGTGGTTCCATCCTGTTTCGTAGCAGTGCTCGTAGTGGCCGTGGCCCTTGTGACCTGCTCTGGTTCATCTAGGTGAAGGAGAGAATGATGTTTTCCAGAACATGTTCGGCAGGATTTCTTACTATGACAGTGCTTGCTAATGTGGCCCGGTGCTAAACAGTTGAAACAACAATTGGACGTAATTACTTGCTTTCTCCGGGTAGGTACATCCATCCCCTTGAATGCCTCGCAACAGTAAAGAGCATGTTCCTTCTCATTACACAACTTGCAAAGAGCTTCATGGGACACTAAAGTCATGGATTTACTCTTGTCCCTGGTAATAGATTTGGTTGCACCACACATTTTTCCTGAAGATGTCTTGTTTCCAGGTCTAACATCTATTGGCTTGCTCATGAGAAGCCTGTTTCGATGATCTAAAAACTCAATCAGCTTTTCTTCCTGTGGCACACTATCAGAACTTCCAGCAAATCTATGCCACTCCTGAGAAAGGTCAGTATCCATCATAGCCTCAAAAAAGGCAGTAACAAGCTGTGAGGCACTCCCATCTTCAAACTTGCTTATGATGTTCAGAAATTTAGACAGCAACTCAGAACAAATAGATGTACTCTTGACAGTGTCAGAAAACTCGGGTATACGCTTTAATTTCAAGGCCATGTCTGTATAAACACGTCGTGGTTGATCAAACCTTATTAGTAGTCTTGCTTCAACAGCCTCAAAGGAGTCGCCACTACGCAGTCCATCACGAATGATGCTTGTCGCTGCAAGGTCCTTGACACATTCAAGTAAGAATGTCAGCTGTTCATCGGCCGTGAGAACTGGAAGTTGTGCGAGATAATCTTTAAAACGTCTCCAAAAAGACCGCCAATCTGCGAGGTCTCCGGAGTATGTCGGAAGCGGTAGGGTGCGTGACTTGACTCCTTGCTTCATAGGCCTGAATTCATCACCTCCACTTGGAGTTAGTGGAGAAGCAGACGTCGAGAGTGTTCCAGAACTCCTAAGTTTATCTACCCTGGATCGAATGTTTCTTACCAGAGCCTTAATATTGTCGGACGAGGCCAGCTTCCTAGGCCGTGTTAACTTCAGAAATGCCTGAAGGCTGCTTTGAAATTCGTCTGAATCCCGATCCACTTTGCAGCACAGGTCCTCCCCACTGAGACTTTCCCAATAGTCCAGCGTTTCCATTAATTGCTGGCTTTCCTCATGCACCTCAATGATGCGATGTAAGTGATCAAGTCGTTCACGAAGACTGTCTATTGTTGAGGAAATTCAACTTGTGCCAGTTCATCCTCCTTAGTGATCCCTGCAATAGATTCGAATGCATCTTCATACCTATCTTCAGTTTTAGTTAGCCGACTACCGATTCTTTTGAGTTGAATCACAGATATATTACGTGGCTCGAGTCGTTCTTGTTTTTGGAGTAAAGTATCTGCACGAATCGCTTGGTGTCTGTAGTGTCTTGGGCCGAACAAACACTACCCCGTCACTTTAGTTAACTCTACTTAAGTAATTTATTAGTATCATCAATGTTACTTATCCTGAAGAATGAATAGAAAGCATAAGGTGCATGATTAAGTAGTGAGGAAGTAATGACATCATAAAAACCATAAACCACATGTGATGAATATACTTACTAAGTAAACTATACTACACTCCTCCCTCACTAATTTGGAGGTCCACATACTCTAATTGACAGAGTTAATTAGTACGTTAAATAGTCGGGGGGTTTTCGTGTACGAGTAGATCGACGTATAGTAGTGTTGGGATGTGAGGGAGTGACAGAAGATTGCACAGACCTGTGCGATGTCCAGGACTTCTGGACATTGTTCCGAAGACTCAAGACTCAAGCAAGAACTTTGAATACATATCAATTTCGAACTCTCTATTCTATTCAATACCATACTTTACCATATGATCATCTCATACGTAATAATCATATTCATGCTAGTTATCTAACCCATCACATGTCACGCCCAGTTATGTTCTATATATGCCGCAACTTATAATTAAACTAATGGCTCTACTAAATCTATTATCAGCACGGCGCAGACGTAATCTACCCAAACCCGCTCATGGTCCTTCGAGCCTCCGAGACTTTCCAGTGACGAAGCCGAAGTTCTGCCGTAGTTCTACTCCAATTACAACTTTTCTCAACTCTGCGCATTTGCCGCCATTTCTCTCCGGCCGGGTGTTAAAATTCTCTCACTCCTTTCCGGTTGACGACCATTTACCAGTCTTCACTTTTCCAAGTGACGGCTACGTACCCTCCAAGTTCACTACTCACAGTGTCGACCTCTTACCTGATCATGTCTGAAGACTCGCAATCTACTTCGTCTGCATCCACGGATCTGACGTACACGCACACGGCAAATTCCCTTCAAGACTCTGAAGTATTAGAGCTCAAACGTCTCAAGGCACAAAGGGGACAAAAGAGAGGCGTCGCCACTCGGCTGTCCAAGAAGCTGCAACTACTACTCAAGAAAGACCCTTCCTCGATATCAGCTGACATAATTTCAGCACTCCACCAAGACATAAAAGATTGCGTGGACAAACACGACGAAATCCAACTATCCATTGACTCCTGCGCATCAGATCCAGATGCCTTCACTCCTCATGAAGAAAGAGAAAAGCATATTGAAGTCCACAACTCCCTACTGGACGAAATCAGAATCCTATCATCAGTCTCCAAGGCACACAGAGATGCTCGCTCTCTGTCCAAGAAGCTGCGCAATTTGCTAGCTCTGGACTCAGCGGTCTCTACCCATCAAGATCAGTACACTGAAGTATCTACAGCCTACTCCACATTTTCTGTTAAAAAAAAAAAAAAAAAAATTACAAAATAGTGTATTGGGTAACTCTTATGAGAGTTTGTCCTTCACTAACAAAACCACACCAAAAAATGAATGATTTTCATTCGTCCTTCGGGATCTGAATCACTACTAGCCGTACCCGACGACGAATCTCTATCTCATCTCTCCATGGATATCGACACCATGTATACCAATCTAATGCGCCTCGTAGCCGCATCTACACCTACTCCTACACCACGTTTGTCCCATGCAGCGGAGCTGAGATAAGCAGATCCTCCTAGCTTGAAGATGGCACCCCTCAAAGTAGAAACACCAAAGTTCAACGGGGATCCACTTCTGTGGAAGCCATTCGAGCTGGGGCTGGTCTCGCAGCTTAAGCACCGCGCTGAGGGATACTCTCGAGAGGACAAATACCAGATCATCAGGCAGTCCATCATCCCACAAAATGGAAAGTCCTTTGTCGATCAACTTCACGCGACAGGGTCGAGTACTGACGAGCTGATCGCCGGCTTGAAAGAGCACTACGGCAGACCTCAGCTGATCGTACCTCTCCTAGTGGAAAAAGTCACCAACGTTCCCCACATTGAGGACAACGCCGCATCAATAAGGAAGTTTGTTGAATCAGTCATTATGCCTTACAAGAACCTTGAATCTTTACTATCTGATCACATGTCTCAACTCTTTCCCCACCTATACAGGCCCTACCTCAAAGGAAAGCTCAAAGAGGACTGGGACAAGCTGTTAAGGGAAAACCTCAAGGATCCTTCCATGAAGGACTTCATCAAATTCCTCAACCAACGTCTACTATGGTCCGACAACCACACCCCTCCCCAGGCACCCACTTCATCCATGACGGCCCCACCTACCTCCACTCCTTCCATTCCTGAATTTCAAGGTCCACCCAGACCTGCTAACGGTTCTTCCTCGCCATCGTCCAGGAGGAACCACACCCCAGCAAAGTGCCCTTCATGCGGTGAAGGACACTTGCTGGTGAGGTGCACCACGTTCGCTGCTCTCCCAGTGGATGAGCGCAACAAGCTGGTTCGTGAGAAGCGCCTTCGCCTCAATTGCTTTGGCCCCTCACATGCTGTTAGGAACTGCTCCAGCAAGTATTCCTGTAGACACTGCCATCAAAGACATCATTCCCTTCTCCACAGGGACGGCAGATCAGCACCCAGCACAGCACCTCCCACAACCACGCCCACATCTGTGGCAATGGTTGCACCCACTCCTGCCCCACCTCCTCAGGAAGGCAGGACCAACGGCAACTTCATCTGCTCTGTGGCCGCTCTGGTTAAGACTGGAGACAAAGCCACCAAGGCTCGCGTCCTGCTAGATCACGGCAGTGGCGCCAGCTTCATGTCCATCGAGCTCGCCGACACCCTCAACCTCAAACGTCTCCCTCACGACGGCACCTTCACTGGTGCAGACCGAGGCACTATCCGTACCCGCCACAAGGTCATCGCCTCCCTCAAATCAACCGTCTCCGACTACGAGACCCCTCCCATCGAGTTCCTGCTCTTCCCCAAAAAGTTGTCATCAACACCTCCTCAAGACAGAGAAGGCATCCTGCATCTGGCTTCCCAGAACGGCCTGGTGCTTAGTGACCCGTCTATGGGCGGAGTCGTCGACATTCTGCTTGGGGAGGAGCACCCATGGGACTTATGCGGAGGAGTCACCGCCATCGAACGCTACCGCTTCATAAGCTCAAAATTTGGCTACGGAGTGGTTGGCCCTTTGGCATCTAGACCCCAAGTTTACACCATTCTCCCCCACGATTCGGATCTTCACAATGATCTATCTCGCCTATGGGACTTGGATCGAGTTCCAGAAGCTTCCCCCTTCACCCCAGATGAGCAGAAAACTCTAAAGCACTACAACACCAACGTCAAGGTCCAAGACAATCGCATCCAAGTCAAGTTACCTGTCAAGGACAACTCTCCGGCTCTTGGTGACACCAGGAGACAGGCGTTATCCAGACTTTACTCTAACGAGAAGTCATTATCAGCCAAAGACAAGCTATCAATCTTCAACGAAGCCCTCCATGACTACCTCAAGCTGGGCCATGCCCACATCATCCCAAAGGAAGAACTTTTACCTCCTCATGAAATATTCTATCTACCGGTCCACGGCGTCTTTAAAGACAGCTCCTCAACAACTAAAGTTAGGCCCGTATTCGACGCCTCTGCCAGATCCACCACGGGCACCTCCCTTAATGACAAGTTACATGTTGGACCAAACCTCTACCCTCATCTCGAAGACATCTTAATCAAGTTCAGGACCTATGCTGTGGGACTTACCGCAGATATAGGTAAAATGTTTCGGGAAATCCTACTGCACCCGGAGCATCACGACCTTCACAGATTCCTTCTACGTCTACCCTGCGGCTCCATAGCTGACTGCAGGATGTCTAGGCTGACCTTCGGGGTCGCCTCCAGCCCGTTCCTGGCTACACAATCACTCAGGCACTTGGCAGAGCTCTTCCAAGACTCACACCCTCAAGCAGCCCACGCAATTCTGCATCAGTTCTATGTGGACGACTTCGTGGCTGGTGCAAAAACCACCCAGGAAGCCATCCAACTTCGCAACCAGCTCTGCGACCTGCTAAGACATGCCAGTATGAATCTCAGGAAATGGAGATCCAATTCCATCAACTTCATCAAGGACACTCCCCCAGAACTGCGGGAGGAAGACATCAACAATCGTTTACATCTCTCAAGCTCACCAAAAGCCTTAGGACTTCACTGGGACACCACCAAGGATCTACTACTCATCTCGGTCCCAGATGTCGACGACTCGGCTGCAGTTACAAAGAGGACTGTAGCTTCTGTGTCTGCTGGAGTTTATGACCTTTTAGGGCTCTTTGCTCCAGCGACCATCAAGGCCAAGCTCCTCCTTAGAGAGGCATGGAGACGCCGCCTACCATGGGATAAGCCCCTCCCAGACGACATGAAGTCTACCTGGTCTTCTTGGGTGGAAGGTCTGGCGTCCATCAAGCAGCACCTAATCTCCAGAACGTACTTCAAGGAGCCATCTGTGTTTGTTTCCCTCCATGGGTTCTCAGACGCTTCTGATGTGGCTTATGGTGCTGTTGTCTACCTGCGCGCGGTGCAGGTAGATGGCAGCATCCACACTGCCCTGGTTACGGCCAAGGCAAGGGTGCTCCCTCTCAAACATATCACGGTGCCCAGAGCAGAGCTACTCGGGGCACTCCTGCTAGCCAAACTTCTCGCCTCTACCGCCAAGACACTGGACATCGCCCCCAATATGACGTTTGCATGGTCTGACAGCTCCATTGTTCTGTCATGGCTCTCCAAGTCTCCGTCTCAAATCAAGGACAAGTTTGTGGCTAACAGGACCCAAGTTATCCAAGATACGCTGCCCTCCACCACCTGGAGGCACGTTGCAACTGACAACAACCCGGCTGACCATGCTAGCCGTGGTGTAGAAGCCAACTCTCTCATTCACGACGAGCTATGGTGGCAGGGACCTCCATGGCTATCTCAACCGCCTTCTCAATGGCCAACAACGCAAGTCTCAAGACCTCAAGAAGAAGTATCCGTTCTCACCATCTCTCCTACTCCTCGGGACAACGCAGGACAAGACACCTTTCTCAATGACCTCTGGACTAAATTCTCATCTGTGCATAAGCTCACCAGAGTGGTTGCATGGATATTTCGTTTCTTCAACAACTCCAAGAAAGCAAGCTCGAAAACACAAGACTCTGATCTCTCCTCAGCCGAAGTTCACAGATCTATGCAAGTGTTGATTGCTCTCTCGCAGAAGCAGTCATTCCCTGAAATTCACACTTCCCTCAATCAGGGTAAGCTTGTAAACAAAAGTCATCACCTCGCCAATACCAACGTATCAATCAACAATGGCCTTCTCATCTGCCAAAGTCGTGTCAGGAACCCTGACAACCTCTCTCAACCGAAAAATCTCTACCCTCTCGACGTCAATTCGAAGTTCACTATACTACTATGTTCCACGTTACACGTCACTCACCATCATCCAGGAATTTCAGCTCTCCACGCATCTTTCTCCTCCACCTACCTCATCTCAGGTCTGCGCAATCTGCTCAAGAAATTGAGCAGAGCTTGCGCCCTGTGCCAGCGGGCGTATGCCAAACCTATCTCTCATCTCATGGGCATGCTCCCCGCTGCCAGGACCACTCCCACTCCAGCCTTTTACGTAACTGGAGTTGACTTCGCTGGCCCACTCTACATTCGCCAAGGTCACGTCAGGAAACCTGTGCCAGTGAAGACATATGCCGCATTATTCATCTGCATGGTGACCAAAGCAGTTCACATAGAACTATGTGCCTCCCTCAGCTCAGTCGACTTCCGGGCTGCCCTCCAAAGATTTATCGCCAGAAGGGGCTCTCCTGGTCATATCTATTGTGACAATGGCTCCAATTTCTTAGGCGCCCGGGAGGAGACTCGAGATCTGAGGGAGAATCTCGAGTCACGAGAGACCACGATAGCCTTTTGCCAGGCACACCACATCCAATGGCACCACTCACCACCCAGAGCTCCTCATTTCGGAGGACTCTGGGAGGCAGCCATCCGCCAGATGAAACTCATCTTAAAGAAGAACGCGTCACCACACCTCCTACGTTATGATGAGCTTGAGACTGTCCTCACTGAGGCTGAGGCAATCTTGAACTCACGCCCCCTAGCACCAATTACCCAAGAGGATCAACATACCGGAAACGTCTTGACCGCCGGTCATTTTCTGATCGGTAGGCCACTTCTAGCCACGCCTGCGCTAGACACACACCCCAAATTCGTACCTTCACTCAGACGATGGAAATTAGTTGCCAGAATTCAGGAAGATATTTGGAAACAATGGAGCAACATTTACATTAACACTTTACACCAACGAAGCAAATGGAAACAAAAGTCAACACCTCTCAAAGTCCAACAATTAGTCTACATAAAAGACGAGTCACTCAGTCACCGCCAATGGCCCTTGGGAATCATCCAAGAGGTGTTTCCAGGCGACGATGGCCAGGTCCGCGCAGCCCGGATCCTGCGCCAAGGGAAGAGCTACGTGCGGGCAGCCAACTTGCTCATCCCATGCATCCCTGAAGACCATCCACTCACTCAAGACCGGTAAAGAAGAAAGAAAAGTATATCATCACTACCATCAAGACGTTGATCGTCACCTACTACTATCTCATACCTATCTAATCTACACATACAGTCAACTACCTCTACCACTTCTCTATTTCTCACTAGCCCCCGGGAGCCTGTCCATAGATCGACGTATAGTAGTGTTGGGATGTGAGGGAGTGACAGAAGATTGCACAGACCTGTGCGATGTCCAGGACTTCTGGACATTGTTCCGAAGACTCAAGACTCAAGCAAGAACTTTGAATACATATCAATTTCGAACTCTCTATTCTATTCAATACCATACTTTACCATATGATCATCTCATACGTAATAATCATATTCATGCTAGTTATCTAACCCATCACATGTCACGCCCAGTTATGTTCTATATATGCCGCAACTTATAATTAAACTAATGGCTCTACTAAATCTATTATCAGCACGGCGCAGACGTAATCTACCCAAACCCGCTCATGCGATGTGGTACTAGGTGTAGCTGGTGGTGTACTCGGATTCGATAACAAAGACTGATTCTCCCCGTCTGGCTGATCGAATGTTACTGGAATAGGTGTGTTGAGATTGGGCTCCACAACATCAGGTTCCAATATTGCACCACCTACTGGAACTTCTTCTGGAACTAAGTCAGACACAGGATCTGGGAGGTCCCGAACCTTAATATGATCAAGGTGACGTTTCCATGTTCTTCCCTCTCCTACATCAACCAGAAAAGATACTGGCCCCAGCTGCTTCAGAATAACACCTGGAATCCAGTTGTCACCTGGAAGCATGTTCTTTGCCATGACTGGTTGTCCGACTTCCATACTTCTCGAACGAGCATGATGGTCATGCTGGTCTTTTTGAGCAGCTTGTTTGGATAAGACTTGATCCTGTAAATTGGGACGGAGTAGATCGAGACGTGTGCGAATGTCCCGACCAATGAATAGAGAGCAAGGAGATCGTTGGGTTGTTGCATGGGGGGTAGACCTATATGTGAGGAGAAAATTTGCCAACCGGTGAGTAAGAGACAGTCCATCATTCTTTCCTGCTGACATAGATTCCTTGAAAGTACGAACAAAACGTTCGACTAATCCGTTAGAAGCAGGATGATATGGCGCACATCTAATGTGACGAATTCCATTCCCTTGCATAAACTGCTGAAATTCTGCAGAAGCAAACTGTGGTCCGTTGTCAGAAACAACTTGTTCGGGCAGTCCATATGAAGAAAAGAGTTGACGCAAAATGTCGATTGTCTTAGTAGTTGTGGTGTGATTCATCTGAAATACTTCACCCCACTTGGAGTGAGCATCAATAACCAGAAAGTACATTTTTCCCAAGAAGGGACCAGCAAAATCAATGTGAATTCGTTGCCATGGACGCATTGGCCACACCCATGGATGCAACGGTGCTACAGCTGGTGCTTGCTTGACCGCTTGGCATGACACATCCTTGTCAAGACCTGGCCACCAGAGGTGACTCCGAGCAATGGCTTTCATGCGAGTCATACCAGGATGTCCTTGGTGTAACTCCTTCAGGACAGCTTCTCGCAATTTGGAGGGAATAACCACACGTGTCCCCCACAATAGACAGTCCTTTTCCGTGGTGAGCTCATTTTTGCGACTTGAGAACGGTTTTAGAGACTCCGGAACAGTTTCAGGCCAACCTGTCTGAGTATACCTCAGTACTTGGCTAATGACAGGGTCTCTTCTGGTAGCACGTTGAACATCCACGCAGGCTACAGGCAAAGACATAATTTGACATATATTAAAATCACTTGGCTCACATGAACATCCCGGACCTGTAGTGGGAAGTGGGAGACGAGAGAGGGCATCCGCATTGCCATGATCATGAGTAGACTTGAATTCAATATCATATGTGTACGCTGCTAGTTGAACTGCCCATCGCTGAAGTCTGGCAGCAGCAATAGGAGGAATTCCCTTTTTTGAACCCAGAATAGTCGTCAGTGGACGATGGTCGGTCAAAAGTGTAAATTTCCTGCCATACAGATATTGGTGAAAACGATGAACTCCAAAAACTAAAGCTAAGGCCTCTTTCTCAATCTGGGCATAGTTCTTTTCGCTGGCAGTTAGTGTCCTCGATACAAAAGCAATGGGTTTCTCTTCTCCATTTGGATACGCATGAGACAGTACAGCTCCTATACCGTATGCGGAAGCATCTGCAGCTAAGCGTATCGGGAGTTGAGGGTCGTAATGAGCTAGAACAGACGAGCTCGTGAGTAGATCTTTGGCTGTCTGGAATGCTGACTGGCAATCAAAATTCCATTTCCATGTACGTTTGTCTTGTAACAATTCGTTGAGTGGATGCAGCACCGTAGCAATGTTAGGCAAAAACATTCGGTAATAATTTAGAAGGCCTAAAAATGAACGCAGTTCGGTTGTATTATTTGGAACAGGTGCATTCTGCACCGCCTCGAGCTTATCAGTGAGAGCATGTTTTCCCTCGGCATCGATCATGTGTCCCAGATACTTTACCGATTTCGCTAGGAACTGGCACTTCTGAAGATTGGCTTTAATCTTGTGTTCCTTGAGACGATTTAGCACCTGATCTAGCGTTGCCAAGTGCTCTGCATCACTAGAGCCCGTGACCATAAAGTCATCAATGTAACACATGGCCTTGGGTATGTCCTGCAGTATAGTATCCATCGTCTTCTGGAAAAGCGCAGGGGCTGAAGAGATCCCAAAGGGTAGTCTCTTGTAACAATAAAGCCCCTTGTGGGTATTGATCGTTGTGTACTGTGACGACCCCTCATCCAACTCAAATTGAAGATAAGCCTGTGACAAATCCAGCGTCGTAAATTTCTTGCCTCCGGCCAATGTCGCAAACAGATCTTCCGGCTTAGGCAACGGGTATTTGTCGACCTGCAAGACTGGATTAACTGTTACTTTATAATCCCCACAAATACGAAACTTCCCATTTTTTTTTGGTACTGCTACTATGGGGGTCGCCCAATCACTATGGTTGACTCGTTCAATTATTCCTTCACTCTCTAATCTGTCTAACTCTTCTCCCACAGCCTCCTTAATAGAAAATGGTACTGGTCGAGGTTTATAAAACTTTGGTTGGGCATCTGATTTCACTATGATGTTAGCTTTAAATGGAGTTATGCAACCCAACCCCTCACTAAATACAGATGATTCATACCTCTTTTTAATGGCCTCCAGAGACTCAGCTGGTGAGCTGTGTTTAATCGCTCTTATCCCCATCTCCGTCCAGTCCAATTGGATATGTTGTAGCCAGTTTCTTCCGGGAAGGGTAGGTCCATTGCCAGCTACAATGACTAGGGGTAAAGACTTCTTCTGTTCACTATACTGAACTTCCATCACAACTTCTCCCTGGACCTCCATCAGCTCCCCAGTATAAGTGCGAAGTGTGACTCTCGACTGCCGCAATGAGCTATGGGGAAAAAACACTCGGAATTTGGATATGGGCATGAGCGAGACTGCAGCTCCTGTGTCAACCTCCATTCTCACTACTGTGCCATTTAGCAATAGGTTAGCATGAAGCGGGGTATTATTGTTAGTTAAGGTATATATTGGCAGTTCCTCCGAGCTTTCCGCTGAGTTGCAAAAATCCTCTTCAACCCACTTAGCACTTCCTGTTTTGAGTTTACGCCTTTGAGTAGCTTGCGATCTTCGTGCTGGTTTTGTTGACTTGGAATGACCACAAATTGCCGCCAGGTGACCTTTCTCGCCACAATTGCGGCACTCAGCATCACGGAAAAAACAGTCAGCGGAATCGTGGTTATTGCGACCACAATGACGACAAGCTGGTCTCTTTGAAGTACTGCTATCTCTCCTCATGGGCGGTACTTTGTTTATCTGTCCAATCGCTCCCTCTTTGACCTTCAGGGACTGAGTGTTCTTTCTTGCTGCTTCCATACCTTGAGACAGCGACAAGGCTCGAGCTAGAGTAAGGTCTGCTTCAGCTAGCAGCCTCTTCTGGATGCTTTCACTCAGCAATCCACACACTAAACGGTCTCTTAAAAGCCTGGTCCAGATAGTCCCCAAACTCACAGTGCAATGCTAGCTTTCGTAATTCAGCAATGTACTCTGCGATAGATTCCCCATTTTGCTGGTTGCGACGGTGAAAGTGAAATCTTTCCGCAATCACTAGCAGCTTAGGTGCGTAGTGATCTTTCAATACCTTGACGATGTCCCCGTAGGATTTGTCCTGAGGACGAGCAGGCGCTAGGAGGCTTCTCAATACCTCGTATGCTGTGCTTCCTACCAATGTGAGTAGAGCTGGCACTTTCCTCTCTGCAGGAAAATTGTTTGCAGACAAATACAGCTCAAGACGCTCAAGGTAAGAGTCTATCTGCTCAGATTCCGGCTGAAATGCAGCTATTGTTCCAATTGCAGCGAATTGGGCTGGAGGTGTAGACATCTCACTTCCTTCTGTAGAGTGAGTTCGTTACTTTGGAAAATCCTCGTCGCCAGATGTAGTGTCTTGGGCCGAACAAACACTACCCCGTCACTTTAGTTAACTCTACTTAAGTAATTTATTAGTATCATCAATGTTACTTATCCTGAAGAATGAATAGAAAGCATAAGGTGCATGATTAAGTAGTGAGGAAGTAATGACATCATAAAAACCATAAACCACATGTGATGAATATACTTACTAAGTAAACTATACTACAGTGTCCATAATGTCACTTGTCAATCAGTCGCACACTTCAGTGAATGCTAGAAGATAAGTACGTTGAGAAGTAGTTGGATCTCCAAACAGGTGTCGAAGATCCGGCTCGAAGGACCAGATGAATAGGCGTGCTCGGAGTGAACAATAATTGAGAGGTTAGGCACAGGAAAACGCACTGTGACGTTAACCCAACCTAGCTAAATGCTCAACTACAGTCACCCACTAAACAAAACGGAGTTATGTTTAAGCACTATAAATAAAGATATGTAAGTAGTAGCAAGTAGAACAGCAATAGTAGCAATAGGAACAGCAACTGAACTGAGGGCCCTAACCTGACCCTTTTATAGGCCAGGCTATGGGCCCAGGTGTGAATTAGTGTTTAATCTGATAGTCAATGTGTGAAGTACTGTAATAAAGGGGTGACGAAAACAGAGGGAGGGGCAGACAAATAAGAGTAGTCAGTCATCATTCAGGGTGTGGCCTGAACAATCTGTAAGATTCTTTTCTCCAATCCAGGCCTTTTGTTGGGAATTATATGTGATAGATGATCATAAAGCCACTCAAGCAATGAGAATTCACTGATGTCCAATTTAAAAAAATTTTTTTTTATGTTAGAGGCTTAACTTTGTTGGTAATGATTATCATTGTTATGCACACATTATCTGTTGTATCATATCACATGATTCAGTTGTGCTATGATGAGTTGGTACGAATTGATTAAAACTATTGGTGAGTGATAATAATCCTATTGAGACGGCAGTACCTGAAGCTAGCGTCATAAATTGTAGAGCTATTACATCGTCCTTTGAGCCGGATCGTGATCAGCTCACCGATAGTCACTCAACCCAACAAGCTAGGTATACCTGCCCCCCTCCCCTCCCCCCGATTGTTGGTACTGTGGGTCCGGCCTACCAGAAGGAGGAAAAGAAGAAGAAGAGAAAAAAGTGAAGACTAGAGAAGAAGAACAGAGAACAAATTAGCTAGAGATTATACTGTACTGTTTAGTTGTGTTTTACGTAGATGCGTGTGCGAGCTGTAATAGTTAGCTAGTATGTATGTGTTTGTATTTAACTTGGGTGTGCGTTGATAAATGCTATATAAACTGCCTGACGCATGCCCGGGTTGCCTTCTTACTCGTGATCAATTCTTGGCTAGTCCTTGTTGACTGGGAGGGATTGGTGAGGAGCCTAGCTAACTCTTCATGTCCTGTCAAGGTCTCCGAGGTACGAGGAAGGACTGGTGGCCGCGTAACTATACTTAAGAAGCCTGGAGAAGTCCCAAGCTTAATCGCCCATGTAGGTAACCAGACAACCTCACCCCCCCCCCCCCCCCCCCCCCCCCAGTACCCATTACTTATATACTGCTATGCTAGAGCTATGGCAAAAGAAAGAAAGAAGAGGATGACAGCCAGACATAGGGGGACTGTTACCAGTCTTTTGACAGAGGTTAATGGGCTAGTTGGTGCTGAGGTATTGTATCTCAATTTGCACAACTCACACTGAGCTTGGATAAGAAGCTTCAGACTTTGAGGGACGGTGAGATTCTTGATGAGACTGAAGAAACCCAGCTTGAAGGTGAAATACAGCAAGCTGATGTATTCAAGGACTGGATATAATATGCTGCTGTCATCAAGGTGGACAGACTCTACTACCATTCAGAGTCAATGGCAGGAGCCACTGGAGGAGATCGTACTGCTCCAGTTGCAAATCCTATGACCTGTGACAACTGTGTGAAGCTCCCAAAACTTCAGATACAGCCATTTGGTGGTGATATCACAATGTAACCCCTTTATGATCCAGCCATTTATCCAGTCTCACTAATGTTGACAGATTTAATTACTTGTATTCACTGCTGAAAGGCACTGCATGTGAAGCGGTGTTAGGTCTGACATTAACAGCAGTGAACTTATACGCAGAAGCTATCAGCATATTGAAACAAAATATTTGGTAACAAGCAGCAGATAAAATTGTGCCATATGGACACCCTGATGTCCATCGAGACTGTCTCATCACATACTAATGTGAAGGCTCTCTTTGTCACCTCTACGATGTGATTGAGTCCAAGGTTTGTAGTCTGAAGTCTCTTGGAGTCACAGCAGATTCCTATGACAGTCTCTTAGCGTCCGTCATCATGAACAAGCTCCCAAATGATCTACAATGGGAGGGAAATTAGAGAGTACGACTGGAAGCTTAACACCATACTCAAGCAACTTCTTCAAGAAATTGAAACCAGAGAACGTATGGCTAGTGGTTCGAGCAACCTATTCCAAGGCAAACGAACCCTGAAGGGACACCCCCTCTGTATCCACATTCTTCACAGCAGGGACACCACTTCAGTGTTTTTTTTTAATAAGTGTGAGGTGGTAAAGGGAGTCGACGAGTGCAGACTAGCCTTGACGACATTGGGACGCTGCTTTGCATGCTTGAAAGGCCATTGCAGCCGAGAATGTCGAGCTAAGAGGAGATGCCCTACTTGTGGCGGCAAGCATCATCCCTCAATATGCAGCCCTCCTGACAGAGAGCTGAGAGCAAATCGATCTCTCTCACAGATTGGAAGTGGAACTGCTGGTGCAGTCCTGATTGATGGTACCATATCCCAGCCACCTACTAGTACCTTTATGCTCGTGGGGGCTGAAAGGGCCATATTTCTTCAGACAGCCAAAGTATGCAAGAGGATTGGAGAAGACCCTAGAGGTGAGATCTATTCTGGACACTGGTAGCCAGCAATCGTATGTAACTCAGAGAGTAAAGGACGCGCTGGCACTGGATCCACATGAACAACAACACATGTCTATTCTAATGTTTGGATCAGACCAACCAAACACCCAAGTCCTAGAGTTAGTTTCATTACTAGAATTGGGAACTGCCTGGAGCTTGCAGCACGGTATCGTCACTTATCAAATTCGGATCTTGCCGACTCATTAGGAAGTGAGCCCAGCTTAGAAATGGATGTGCTAATTGGATCTAACCACTACTGGGACCTTGCAACAGGGAATATGTGCAGCAGTGAATGTGGTGTGTCTGTTGCAACTGAGACCAGACTAGGATGGGTCCTATCTGAACCAGTGCAAGCCATGGAGGACCTACATCCTTCCCTCAGTTTCCTGACCACCGATGCATTAAGGGTGGATGCTGATGTGGAAAGACTGGAGGATGTACTGAAATCAGTCTGGAACTTCGAGTTAATGAGAATAGTGGACTCAGAAGATTCCGATATGGATGCCTTTACTCAAGCCATACAGTTCAAGAATGGTCATTGTGAGGTAGCACTCCCTAGGAAAGATATGCATTCACTGCTGCCAGACAATCTTGAGCGGAGCAAGAAGCGTCTTGAAGGACTACTTTATCAATTGAAACAAGGTCCTGATATAAAGAAAGAATATGACAGTATCAATTGGAGCCAGTTGCAGAATGGGATTGTGCTCTCTTCATCCATTTACCAATTGCACTACCTGCCACATCATGCTGTCATTAGGAAGGACAAGGAATCTACCAACGTTCGAATCGTGTATGATGCCTCAGCCAAGTAAACCGGGTGCTCACTCAATGACTGTCTGCATAAGGGACCGAAATTTGACCAGAAGATACTAGACCGACTTCTTCGTTTTTGGGCATATCCCATTGTCTGGAGTGGAGGATGTCTCTGCAATGCTGACAAACACCAATCATTTTGCCAAGAAATCACCACCTGAAACACTTGATTATAAGAAGAGCGCATGAATGTGTACTTCACAATGGAGTTAGAGAGACACTAGCCAAACTTCGAATTGAGATTTTGGGTGGTGAAGGACCATGCTAAAACTCATACATCGATGTGTTATCTGCAGGAAGTCCGAAAGGTGGCCATTCCATGTGCCACCACCGTCCTCTGTTTTGAATCAAGCAAGATCTACCATTTACCTATACAGGAGTAGACTTTGCAGGGTTTCTTTACACCAGAGAAAGTGAGACTAAGGTGTTCATAACCTGGATCTGTCTTTATACCTGCTGTGTGACTAGAGCCATACATTTGGAGATTATACCAGATAAGACTGTTCGCATTCATCCGAAATTTGAAACAGTTCTCTGTACGGCAAGACCTTCCCAAGCAAATTGTTGACACCATGTTGCAAAATGAAGAAGTTCAGCAGTACTTCTCTGAAATGAGAGTCAAGTGGGTGTTCAATGTAGAGAAGGCTCCATGGTGGGGAGGAGTGTTTGAGCATATGGTTCGAATGACAAAATGCTGTCTCAAGAAGACGATGGGACGAGTAAAGCTGACCTATGATGAGCTAACTACGCTAACCATACAGGTGAAAGCTTCAGATGACTTGGAGAACACCAGCACACCTCCTCACAGGATGCAGACTCCTCACCCTACCTGATGCCATGTACAGTGATGATATCAGTGATAACTATACGGCAACTAACTCCAACTCTCCTCACTAGGAGACTCACATATCTCAACAATCTCATTAGAAAGTTCTGGAAATGTTGGCAGTCAGTACTTTCTTGAGTTGAGGGAGGCTTATCGTCATGGGAGTAGTGTTACCAGTACTGAGATAGCCAATGTTGGAGATGTAGTCCTGCTGCATGAGGAAGGCAAGCCACGAACCTTCCGGAGATAGGCTCGAGTGGTTGAACTGATTATTGGAAAGGGTGGCCAAATAAAGGTGCAGTTCTCAGAGTAGCTTCAAGTGGCAATCAAATGACCACATTACAGTGTCCGATACAACAACTGTACCCTCTGGAGCTACACACTCCACATATACAGGATGATAAACCACCCGTAGCAGATTCCAGGGAGCCAGGTCACAGCAGCCAGGCTACTATGATGCCACAGTGCAGCCGACGTCTATTCAAGCAAATTGCAGCAGCCCAAGCAAGGGATTGATCAAGAGCTCTAGCTGCAGCCTATGACATAGACGATGGACTGGATTGAAATGAATTAAATGTTTTCTTCTGATGTATGCACCACTACGATTATCCCCACTCTGGTTGACTAGTACTGGTCAATGGGGGGAGGATGTTAGAGACTTAACTTTGTTGGTAATGAACGTCATTGTTATGCACATGTTATCTATTGTATCATATCACGTGATTCAGTTGTGCTATGCTGTACGAATTGATTATGAAATATTGATGAGTGACAATAATCTTATTGTGACAGCATGCGTTGTGGATAGTAGAGTTATTACAAGATACAAAAAAACCCAAACAATTATGACCCTCTGCTTAGATTTTCTTCCACCTCCCCAGCATCCTGCAGGTAGGACTATTTTGGGCCAGACAGAGCAGAAAATAACAAACCTTGTCTCACCATGTTCCAAATTATTTGAATCGCCTTTGATTACTTCTGGTTAACATTCCAGGAATCTAATGTTACCATCTGTACATCACAGACTCTTTAACTTTTGACAGAAACCTCTTCTCCACTTTTCCAGCTATTCCACGAATCCCTTAAACTCAGACACTTCCAATGCTTTGCAATAATTTTTCCTTACTCCATAAAGTGTGGTCCTCAAAGAGGAATAGTTTTAAAAGTTGCTAATATTAAACATTTATCAAGATCATTATATATCTAAATATTCAGATGTACGACCTTACTGGTAAAGTATGTATGGTACCATCTCCTAGCAGCCCCACCTATAATAACAATCAACAGACTCTCTTGATGTTCATTTGTGCGTGTATATTGTCTTGTGCATTTATTTTTTAGTCTGAGTGTGACTGGGCGTGCCACATACGCTCACCACAATATCTGTGTTTCAACCTTGGGTGGTAAATGCATATAAATTGAACCATGGTTGCATTTTGATCAAATTAAAACCATGGTGTACAACTTAACTTATTGTTTTCACCCATGTGACTGTGGGCTTGACAGTCGCCCACACTGGAGAAGAGACAGAAGATGATGGAGAAAGAGAGAGAAGAAGAGAAGAGGAACTATTAGCTAGATGAACTGAGTGTGTATCTTGATGTATACGAACGATTGTGGTTGTATGATTATTGTTGAGTTTTATGTCATGCGCAGTGTTGTTGCACGAGGGGTTCCTGAGGCAATATAACCTTGGATTCCCTCGTGCCTGGTTCAGTCCTCAAATTATACTAAACTTTTAGTTAACAAAGATATTGGCAGTTAGGTTAGCTAAGGCAACCTGCTGAAGGAGAACTCTGGTGGCAGCGACTGTGTTGCCTACCTACGTGCGTGGTACCTTACGGAGCTTCGGGTCTGGCGAGGGCAACCCCCACATTTGGTGGCAGCGGTGGGATTTCTGGTGAATACGTTTTCTGGAGATTCTCGAACGAGCTGGGAACCTTCAGGAGTGAGCTGCTGGAATACCCGGAACGAAAACTAAACTACTCGGCCGAAGACATTCGACCGCGGAAGATATTCCGAAAGAAAAGACATTTTACAAGCTCTCCAGCTAAGGCAGAGGGAGCAACACGCAACCGAGGTTACGACTGTCGGGAGCAATTCAGCAAAGCAGGAGTTACGACCCCAGAACTGTTGGCAAATCTTGTTTGTTCTTTTTTTTGTGCTTTATCCTTGTACGGTGTATTACCCTCGTGTCATTTTATTTCTAATCGTGTGTGTGTCATACTACCTTTATTCGTTTGTTTTATTTTTGTTAGAGTCTCTGACGGAAGGTGAGGACACTCTCCTTTCATGACTGAGAGGGGTGGGGAGGCGAGGAGGAGGCAGACCAAGAGAGCATCCACGAAGGCGGGAGATTCGTCTTACCGGCCGCACTCCAGCACGACGCCAAAGGATCGTTCGCCATACCCGGTGCGTCAAGGGCTTGGAAAACTATCAGAGGAAGGAGTCAAGAGTGAGTCTGAGGAATCGGAGGGAAGTATAGAAGAGGGAGTAGTAGAAGTTGTGTCAGGGGATATGGCTAGGAAAGCTGAGGATAGTGATTTTATGAAGTGGGTACAGATTATGGCCGAGAGGGATGAGGCTAGGAGGGCTGAAACGGAAAGGCTAGAGGAAGCCAGGCGGGCTGAAGCTAAGAGAGCAGAAGAGATTAGACAGGAGGAGATTAGAATGCAGAGAGCTGAATTGGAAAGGGCTGAGGAAGCTAGGAAAGAAGAGTTGATGGCTATGTTTAGCCAGCTGAGGGAAGAGACGTCTGTGAGGGCGAGTGAGGGGTTAGAGGCGAAGCGGAGGTATCAAGAGAAGAAGGAGTTGCAAATGGAGAAGCTGAGGGCTTTGGGGAATTATACAGAGAAGGTCGAGCTGTTGGGGTATTTGGGGAAGTTTGAGAGGATCATGACGGATTGTGAAATATCGAAGGATACATGGGTGGAACGGTTATTTCCAAGGCTACCTGAGAGGCTGTGTGCTAGGGTAGAAAGTGCAAGAGAGGGAGATGACTACGAGGAAGTCAAGAGGGTCTTGTTGAAAGCCATGGGAGAGACGACATTAACATATGGGTATCGTATGTTTGATTTGACGGGAGAGAGTATGAAGGCCAAGACGGCAGGAGAGATCATGGAGGTGATAGAGAGGGTGAGCTGGGGAGTGATACAGGGGTGTGAGTCGATCAAGGAGTGCGCTGTGGCTATGGCCACTGCAATAACTCGCAACATCATTCCACCCAGTGGGAAAGTGTTCTTAGAGGGAAAGAAGATTAGTACGATGGAAGAGTTGAGAGACGCATGGGAAACGTGGATGGCTGGTAGATTGAAGGGTAACTTCTACAAACCTATCGGTAGTTTGGGAGGTCGTAGTGGGAGTGAGTTTAGAAGAACTAGTAATGGTGATGATTTTAGCACCAAGAGTAGAGAGGGATTTGGGACGATAACTTGCTTTAACTGCGGAGAGAAGGGCCATAGATCAGTTGAGTGCAAGAAACCCAGTGGGTCTAGCAGAACAGGGTATAGTAGTGGATTTAGGCCACTGACATGTTTCAGCTGTGGCAAGGCGGAACACAAGAGTACAGAGTGTCCGAATGGAAAGGTGGGGAGTGCGGTGAAAAAGGAGACGAGGAAGGTATCGAAGATCGTGGTTGGTGAAAAGAGAAAGGGGAACATTGTGTGGGGAAAGGTGAATGGAACTGAATGCAAGGTGTTGATAGATTCAGGCGCCGAGGTGGGAGTAGTACCTAGGGCGTTGGTGAATCAGGGGGCTGTCGAGTGTGGTGAGATGCATGTCTCAGGGGTGAATGGCATGACTAGTGTACATCAGAGTACCGTGGTTGAGTACGAAGTGGGAGGTTTTAGACTGGCAAAGCTAGCCATGATAGATGAAAGGAAGGGTGATGAAGTGATGTGCATTGTGCCATTTGACATTGCTAATGAAAAGGAGAATGTGGCTTTTAGGGTTGCTATTGAGAAGGCGAGGAACCCTGAAAGGATGCAAGGGGCACGGGAGACTCAGGTTAAGGTGCTGACACGCAGCCAAGCTAAGGCCGAGGCCTTGAGTGCGGTGAGTGATCCGGAGGCGGGATGCACTGACTGGTGGAGTGTAATTGAGCCGGGAGAGGCAGAAAAGACGGTTTTAGAAGAGAGGGACGTGAGTGAGAAGAGTGAAGGGCAGAAGGTAGAAGAAGAGAGTGAGGTGTCTGGAAGTGAAGAAGGTACGCCTTCAGACCTGAAGGATGTTGCACCAATGAGTGAGGATGAGAGGCAATTGATAGAATATGCTGGACAGATTGGACCTGTTGGGGAGGGGTCTGATGGGGCTGATTTTAGAAAGGAGTTGGGTGAGGATGAGAGTCTAAAGGAATGGAGAGAGCTGGGTGATCGGAAGGAAAGAGGATTTCAGTGGAAGAAAGGAGTTTTGGTGAGGAGTCAGTATGTGATGTGGGAAGAGTTTCGGGATGTGGTTGTAGTACCAAAGAGTTACAGAAGAAGGGTAATGGAGTTGGCTCACGAGAGAAATGGACATCTAGGCAGTGAGAAGGCTGCGAGGATGGTAGGGAGGTATTTTACGTGGCCAGGTATGGCAAGGGAGATGGGAGAGCACTGTAAGAGCTGTAATGTTTGTCAGAGGAAAAGCAAGCACACACCTCGGAGGGCGCTGGCAGTGGAACGTCCATTGCTCAGTGAACCCTTCGAGGCGGTGGCAGTGGATCTGGTTGGGCCCCTACCGAAGGGAAAGGGTGGCAACAGGTTCCTGCTGACCTGCGTGTGCTTGGCTACCAGGTGGCCGGAGGCAGTACCAAGGCAGTAGCCGAAGGTCTGTGGTCGATTTTCTCAAGGACTTCGGTCCCCGAGAAGATGTTGTCGGACCAGGAAGGCCAGTTTTGCGGGAAAGTGGTTAGGGAATTGAGTAGGATGTTGGGGATAGAGAGGGTGCGGACATCTCCGTACCACCCTCAGACTAATGGGACGGTGGAGCGGTTCCACGGCACACTTAAGTCTATCTTGGGTAAGTGTGTGGATGAGGGGAAGGATTGGGTAGAGCAGCTGTCCTTCGCGCTGTTCGTAATGAGACAGATGCCTCATGCGGATAGTGGGTTCAGCCCGTTCGACCTAGTCTATGGGTTCAGGGTTAGAACTCCCCTAGATGCTCTGTATTCAGGATTGTTCGAGGTTGACAGTAAAGAGCTAGGTGTGTGTGATTGGGTGAGAGGTATGGCGGAAAAGTTGGAGATGATGAGGGATTGTGCTGAGTTGAAGATGGCTAAAGGGAAGGAGGGAAGGATGAAGTACCTGAATCACGGGTGCAAGACGAGAGAGTTCGTGGTTGGGGACCTGGTGTTATACAGGATCCCGGGAATGCAATGTAAGCTGTCTAATTCGTGGGAAGGACCCTATGAAGTGTTGGAAAGGATTGGGGAGGTGAATTACAGAATAGGTAGGAAAGATGTGGCGAAGCATGCAAAGGTAGTGCATGTGAACTGCTTGAAGAAGTTCAAGGAAAGGTTTGCGGTGAACAGGTTGGACGTTGTGTTGGAGGATAGCAAGGAAGAAGATTGTCTGTTGAGAGGGGAATGTGATGGATATGTGCAAGAGGAGATTGACGAGTTGTTGGAGGAATTTGGAGATGTGTTCTCGGATGCTCCAGGGAGTACCGAGGAAGTGATACTGAAGATTGATACAGGGGACGCTCAGCCCATTTGGCAAGCTCCCTATTCGGTGCCTTTGGGCATTAGGAAAGCAGTGAAAAAAGAATTGGAAGAGTTGGAGAGAGGAGGGATTATAGAGAGGAGTGCCAGTGCATGGGCCTCCCCGTTGGTTCCAGTGAAGAAGGCAGGTGGAGGTATACGCTTGTGCGTTGACTACCGAAAGCTCAATGCGATCACGGTAAAGGAACCGTACTATATTCCTCAGTTCGAGGAGATGGTGGAATGTGTAGGGAAGGGTTGTGTGTTGTCTAAGGTGGACCTGTCCAAGGGTTTCCATCAGGTGGCAGTGGCGGTAGAGGACAGGGAGAAGACGGCGTTTGTCTGCCCCTTTGGCAAATTTCAGTATGTGAGAATGCCATTTGGGTTGACAAATGCCCCTAGCGTGTTTCAAAGGTTGATGGATGTGGTTCTGGTGGATTGCATGAAGTTTGCAAAGGTGTATATCGATGATGTATTGGTGGTGTCGGAAGGATGGAGTGAGCACTTGGGGCATTTAAAATGTTGTTTGGAATATTGCTGAAGGCAGGGTTAACGTGTAAGTTGACGAAGTGTGTGTTTGGGAAGAGAAGGTTGATGTTTTTGGGGCATGAGGTCGGAGATGGAGTAATTCGGGTACCGGAGGCTAGAGTGGCGGCGATACGAGATCATCCCGAGCCGAAGACCAAGAAGCAGCTCAGAGCTTTCTTGGGGTTGATCGGGTACTATCGAAGGTTTATCGAGGGATTCCACCAGTGGTCTGCCCTCCTCACTCCGCATACCTCATCGCTCTTGTCAGGGAAGGTGGAGTGGACAAGCCAGATGTTGGAGGCTTTTTGTAAGTTGAAATGTGCGTTGTCAAGTTCTGTGTGTTTGGTTGTTCCGTGTGTTAGTGATGTATTTGTAGTGGAGAGTGATGCCAGCAGCAGTGGAGTCGGTGCGGTTCTTTCGGTGAGAAGAGCGGAGGAACTACTCCCAGTGGCATTTTACTCAAGACAGCTGCGTGGGGCACAGTCCAATTATAGTGCTCAGGAGCTGGAGTGTTTGGCCGTGGTGGAGGCCATTAAACATTTTTCTTTCTATCTGCATGGGCAGAGGTTCGAGGTCTGGACAGACCACAAGGGATTGGAGTCTATACGAACGGGACGCCAGCTGAACAGACGGGTATACCGGTGGTCATTGACCTTGTTGGAATTCGACTTTGTAGTCAAGTATAGAGTTGGTGCGAGTAACGTGGTGGCGGATGAGCTAAGCAGGTGCCACGCTGGTGCCAGAGAGGATGCCACCCTTGCTTTGAAGGAGGGGGGAGATGTGGGCTTGACAGTCGCCCACACTGGAGAAGAGACAGAAGATGATGGAGAAAGAGAGAGAAGAAGAGAAGAGGAACTATTAGCTAGATGAACTGTGTGTGTATCTTGATGTATACGAATGATTGTGGTTGTATGATTATTGTTGAGTTTTATGTCATGCGCTGTGTTGTTGCACGAGGGGTTCCTGAGGCAATATAACCTTGGATTCCCTCGTGCCTGGTTGTCCTCAAATTATACTAAACTTTTAGTTAACCAAGATATTGGCAGTTAGGTTAGCTAAGGCAACCTGCTGAAAGAGAACTCTGGTGGCAGCGACTGTGTTGCCTACCTACGTGCGTGGTACCTTACGGAGCTTCGGGTCTGGCGAGGGCAACCCCCACAGTGACATGCTCTGTCTACTAGTAAGCTTGTGAGGGTAGTGTGCAATACAGTGCTGGTAACTAAGGATCCTGGTAGCAGTACTACCACTACTTGGGTGTGGATATCTTGCCCCCCCAGAAACCCCCCCACAGATTTACCTTATTTTTAGAAGCATTATTAGATTGATAATAGATTAAATATAATTATTCTTTAAGATTTCACATATTTGTGTCTTATACCATTCACATATTGCTTCAAGATGCCAGTGTACAAGATGTAGAGTGTGGAAATATGTAGAAGATGTTAGTGCAATAAGATGTAGTGCAGACATTAAAGTGTAGAAGATGTTAATGTAACAAGATGTAGAGTGTGGATACTATAAGTGTAGAAGATGTTAGTGTAACAAGATGTAGAATAGATACTGAAGTGTATAAGATGTTAGTGTAACAAGATGTAGAAGGGATACTGAAGTGTAGATGATGTTAGTGTAACAAGATGTTGAGTGTGGATACTTAAACGCAGATGTCACGTTTATAATTCAATACTATTCTCCGCACACAAATCTGTGGCCTCGTTTACCACATTCAGAACTCCTTCTGAAGGTCTGGGTATAAAAGGAAGAATCCCCGGCATGCCCTTTGACCTCTAGCTCTTTCTATTCAAATTAAAAAAAGTAGCTGTGCAAAAAAACCTCCATTATAGTTCACTTTCCTTCCAAGTCGGTCCACACCACATTTATGAGTGTCCTAACTAAAAACAGCTATATGTAATCATTTTTGCGAGTAATACTCTAGTCCATGTATCAATGTCCTGTGTACGTACCAAAGTATTTCTTGATTGAATATGATCCTCAGGATAGTATTTTGCAGAACTCTGATATCACGCTGTATATCTTTTGTGCAGTTGAATTTAGCCGTGCCAATGACAAACAGTACTTTTTTTTTCATTCTCAATTTAGAACCCACCATTTGTTTTTTGTTTTTTTCTTGTTTATTCTTTTGTCTCATGTTAACAAGCTCATGACTTAAACGTGACTTCGTTTCCAAGCTTTTGCGTGCGCTAAGTTGCTGTAATGCGTACTAAAATGGTCTCTTCGAAGTCAGTGACTAAAACTATCAGCCGCCATTTTCCATTTATCGCAAAATATGTCCCCGGCTACGCCCTTTTATACGCGACCTTCACGTTTAAGTGTAGAAGTACTGAGTGTGGATACTGAAGTATACTAGTGATGTGCTTGAGCACAAATGGCGAGCAAGCCTAAAGACTATACTTTAAATATGAATGATTTGACTTCTAACACTGAAGCTACTGAAAATAAAGTCGAGTTCTAGCACTGAAGCTACTGAAAATAAAGTCGAGTTTTTTAATCACGCATACACGATAAAGATATTTCAGTGCCGTAGTAACAACTCGCTGCAACTGTTTGAATTGAAGGAAAAAACCAACAAAACAATACACGTTATTTAAACGTTTTCTTTGTGATATTCTTTAGCTAAGTAGTGGCTGTAAAGCACAATGCTCTTGACATAACTGGACATACACCTACACGAGACTTACCTTCGCAGTTAGTCTAGTGGACAATGCATTTTCAATACTGTTGCGTATGACTTATAACCATGACAAAAAGCGCATTCACTTACCACCGTCACTAACAAATGAAATTCCAACAAGTCTTCACATTTTAACTGCACCCCCAAAAGAATTCAAAACAGTAAACAATTCAATTTCTAGGGTGATTGGGGTGGTACTGATTGATAAACCGGAGGATTCTGTTTAGTGAAGTTTAGGATGGGGTCGACCACGAGGGTCAAAGTACAAAAATGCCTTACGTATGTCCAAACATATATATAGTGTCTCGCTCATTTCGCTCGCTCGCCAATAAATGTAATTATAATTTATTACAACGGCTAGAAGTAACATAATTACATCTTCAGGAAAGTGTTCCTAAATATTACATCTAATAAATATTAAAAGTTGGTATAATGAGTAAAACTTCAGTATTTTATATGAATAAAAAAACAAAACAACAACCATGAAAACAATATTAATGTCAAAAAATCTTATAATTTAATATTTTATACTACAGTAGTTTCAATACTACTGCTAGGGACGACATCTGGTAGCGTTACCACTGCAACAGGACTGATTGGATTGTCGTTGTCACCTGTTGAAGAATTGAGCTTCACTCCTTTAAGCCCGGCCTCTTCACTTTGTTCATTAGCAAAGTGAATAAAAACATCATCAAGCGTAGTCTGACTCAATGTATAATCCTAAAAAAATAGATATATTCAATATATTACAGTTACATATCATCAACAATGACATCATTTTACAGCATCTATAATGACATCGACATCACATATGTTGATGATTCAACTGATATACTAAAACCGATAGTCCAGGGTTTCATACAGAGGTAGGGTCCCCCTGGGTTTTACTGTTTATATATATATATATATATATATCTAATATTTGGTGAAAGATCACTTCAGTTAATCAAGGTCCTTCAACTGCAATACGCATTAGTCTTCCAATATTGATGTCACTAATTCTAGACCTGAGACGATTATTAATCAAACAGGTGTGGTTTTAGCAAAAGTGGGTGTGGCCAAATACATGTTCCCCCCTCCTTCTTAAACTCTTCCCCCCCCCCAGAAAAAATCCTGTATGAAACCCTGTTTAAAACAAGGCCGATACCAATAATCGATAGCTATTTTCACATTTACTTTTAGCATTTAAACTATACCTATATATATATATATAAGAATAAGCGATACAGAAAGTACATAATCGATGAATAGATATAAAAAATAGTGCTGTTTTTTAGGCCTATAATATTATTATTTTTTTACAAAAGCCGAATTCATTCTCAGGGACTAGACGGCTTCATGTGTCATCACACACATTTCCTGCTCCGGAAAACAACCTCTCAGCTGGCACTGACATTGGAGGTGCACACAAATACTTTTGGACTACTTGTGCTAACCCAGGAAACCAATTATGGTTTTCTGTCCATCACTGAAGTCCATTACTTTGTCCAAGAGGTTCTGCAAAATACTCATCTAGTTCATCTCTACTGCCATTTGCTCTGTCTTGATTTTCTTCCAAGATCTCATTATACATTCTTAAAATTTCAAGGGTCGTTTCGAGGGTGGTTCACAAGGCTCAACTAATGGTGACTGGTCTGGTAGTGGTCAACTGGTTAAAGAATGAACTGAAGATGCTATATGAGTCTTTGCAGCAGTTAAAGAGAAAAATTTGCCTTTAAAACGTGGATCAAGTAAAATGGCAATGCTAAGTTTATCACTTAGTTCAATGTCATGAAATCTTCTTGTAATAGACAACTTATTTTCTTGTACGCCCCTGTCATTATTACCTGGTTCTAATGACTTGGAAATAATTCAAACATAGGCAATAATAACAGATACTGAAGCAGCAGATGTGGATATAGACTTAGTAACTTCCTCTACAGGTGTTAAGATCTTGACTAACTTAGTGGCCAATGAAATATGGTTAGAAGTTAGCTGGGAAGTGTTATATTAAGTAACATAGGCCTCAAAAGCCATTTTCTGTTCCAATAGTCGAACAAGCATATAAAGTAGAATTCCAACTAGTGGGCTCATCTTGGACTAATCGATGCAGGAGTAAACGAGTATATGCCAACTTGATCTCCTGAAGTGGCCTATGATTTGCCTACTGATTGCTAGCATGTGTGAGCGTGTTCTTTGGGATAACAAAGAATCATGGATCACTAACCGTAGAGTATGTGCAAAGCATACTACATGAGGCACACCCACATCATTCAATCCTTTAACCATATTAGCAGAATTATCTCTCACAAGCAGGTGAACTCTTTCTCTTAGTTCCCACAACTCTAACATGAAGCACAAATAGCATCACCAGTATGAAAACTATTTAACTGATGTACATGAAGCACGACACTCTTCACGCTTTGGTGTCAACCATGGAGCTGTTAAACAAATGAGCTAGAGTTAAGACAGGAGCTCCTGATGTCTGTGGTCAAACTTACATAAGCAGCATTAGAAATTTAATGAGCAACTGACTCCTTGACTGTCTCATAAATCTTGGGAATTACAGTCTTTTTGCGTGAATGGCTTGAGCTTTTGGTGAATTTATGTCCAAACATTTAGATCTCTCTATCAATATTGTACTAGTGTGGGCTGTGAAGGACCACTGGTTGATGCTACAGCAAGGTGCTTTCCTTTTGAGGAGCTGGCACTAAAAACAGCAAACTCCTCCTTGTGTTTCTGTATCAAAAGGTAGACCATGTTAGTGGTGTTGAACCCCTAAAAACCTGCTCTCCACATACTTTACAATTTACTATTCTAGGGTCTTCAGTAGTAGCAGCAAAGTAGTGCCAAATAGGCAACCCCTTCTTCAACATTGTTGCTACATCTTCCAGCCGTCCAAATGTAATATAAGAAATAATTAAACTATATTTAGCATTCACGTGGCACGTAAAATATTTCTTTCTATCGGTTAATTATATCAGCAGGCGGGCAGTGTCAACGACTGATAATGATATTGAAAAAGTTGGCCGATAAACCAATATATTATTGATGCATCTTTATGTATTTGTATATACCATCTACTATTATTACAACACCATCTATTACTTCTTAATAAATTCCTAAATATTATCATCAAATATAAATTAATGTGAATCAAGAACCAATTTCCTTCATAGTTTAGAAATTTGTTAATCCAGCATGCACCTAAAAGGCAGCGACTAGACACTATTAGAGTCACTTAACCGATTACACGCGAATAAAAATTATAATTGCACCTTACGTAATGCGGTCGCGGGCGCACGCAAGTCACAGAGGATTGATTGCTTGGTGGGAGGGTGACACTAAGCGAGAGAAAGAAGACGAACGTTTGAAGATTGCCTCGGGGACAGTATTATCGAACGATAGAGTACGCTCTAGGCTATTGGGAAAGCATAAATTCGACGCTAAGGAGCTGTTCCCGACTTAAAAATAAAGTACTCGCACCGTTTGGAAAAAAACTTTTATGGCATCACACTGAGGCTCTTAGTAAGCACACTAGTAAGGTTGGAAGTATGGTTTCATGGCTGAAGCAATTTGCTACTGGATCATAGAGGTAAGAGAAAGTGTTTTTGCACGCATCTGTCTTACATTCAGGAAGAATTTGTTGATATTCATTTAGGGTGTGGTTTATTTTGAACTGAGCAATCTGTTATAAATTTTGTGAACAGAGAAGCTTTTTATGGCTTTTGTGTATGAAAACAGGTACATCACAAATAAATGATAGAATATTTGAGTGTATTCAGTTTGGTACTCCAAGGTGTCTTTACTTTTGATGTGCTGGTAGGCTGCATTGTTGACAGAATAGTTAGTGATCTTACTATCAAGTGCAACTGATCATAGCATAATAGAAGTATATGTCAGAGAGCTCCCTGCAGTCTCACCTGTTGTATAACAATATTTATTTTTACTTATTGCTATAAAGAATGTGGTTACAATTCCTGTAGAAATTGCTACTTTTCAAAATCATCAATTCCGTTCTCTCGTCAGAGTCCTTGACCATCTAGTAACTACTGCAGTCACTACCCATCAGTACTGAAGTCATTCTTGCTGTCATCAAACTCCTCGTCACTACCACCAGAGTTACTGCCATCCTGGTCACTGCAATCCTTGTCACTGCCATGCTGTGCCAGGTCAAGAAAATTGTCTTCATCACTAGGATGCTGAAGTGCCAGTGTTCCACTAGCCAAGATAGCTTTCTACTTGTAATATCATGAGCAGTTATAGCTAAAGTAATATTGGTTTCTAAAAAATTATTGTGTGCACCTTTATTATATTATGAAATATATTTTCAATTTATACTTTATTAGAAAGAAGTCTTATTGTTGTGACAAAATTTACTCAACATTTTCTTAGGGCAGTCTATGTATTTTATAAGCCTAAAATATACTTACAACAATATAGAATCGTCTGCAATTGTGATTGGTGGCTTCCTTGACTCCACAAAGCTGTAGGGCGAAATGGACACGAAGACGCATTTTTGACTCATTTTCGCGTCTTCCGCGGTTATCAATTTTTCTCAATTGACGCGTATTTGCGTCTTCCACGATTAATCGGTTAAAAATACTCCTACATAGCAATACTCGCCCGGCACCTTGTTGAGCTAGTTGGTGGGCCTTATATACCCGAATTCACTCTATGTCTGTTCCTAGCTGTAAAAGACGAGTTACTTGTAACTTAAGTGAAGCCTTAATATAACTTGGCTAAAGCTGAGAACTTGATTGTATACAGCTAATGGAACTTCACATAGTAAAACATTTATAAAATTACAACAGAAGTTACCAAACTTGGAAAGGTCAAGGTATATTATGTTTTGTAATAGTTTAAAAAAAATTGTTTAACCGATTAACACCTAAAATTAAATTCGCGATTACGTGCGCGTACTCCGAAATTGTTTACAAGAAATCGTGACCGTCACCTCGAGGCTTAAACGCCTGAGCTTTTTCTTGTCTGAGGCAATACGCTTCGAAGTAACCGACGGCGATGTACTAACAGATTGAAGCTAAAGCCCTCCACTACCCGCGGGCTAAGTTTTGTTTAGTTTCTAGGCGTTTGAAGCATATAAAGTGCGCACTCATTGGAAACTACAAGCTTCAAGGTAAGTATACCATTGTTAGCATCAGTATTGTAAAAGTTTAGGCTAAGACCTCATGTTTCATAGCTATATATTGTTGTTTTAAATGTTCACTAGCCGCTTGCTTTGAAATAATTCAGCAACTATGGATTTTGGCTGTTTATTTTTTTTTGTGGGAGCCATATACTAGGATAATATAATATATAACATAACAAGCAATTATATAGACTACTGTGTTTGCAATTCTAGGATTTTTTGTCTGATAATACTATGAAGCAGTCCTATTGAACTCCATTGTGACAAAGCCACACCCCATAATCACCACTGTACCGTACCATGATGTGTCTGTTGTTACTGTTCTTGACATAGATTGCACATCCTTCTCTTCATACCTGAGAAACTTTCTCCTAAGAAATCCATTTTATGGGCACCTTCAAGTAGGGGAGAACTGGGAGGAAGAAAGTCTGTATCCTCATGCAATAATAACTAGACCTTTTTGTGGTTGGTGTTGTTCAATATCTATATAACCCTCTGTGTATGAACAAACAAAGCTAAAATAGCTTGCCTTTTTCAACCTTTATTTCTTCCAGGTCATCAAATTCTTCATTGCTGCCCTCCATGAAGACTTCTTGGCCACGGACCTCTACACCTGAGAAGTCTTCTGCCTTATTCTATCTCTATTTCTTTGAGATCCTCAAATTCTTCATCATTCTATGAAGACTCAAATTCTTCATCACTGCCCTCTATGAAGACTTCTTGGCAGTCTTTAAATATCATATTAATTGATGTATATTTTTGTTTATTAGTTATATGCATAATATGATTTTTTTGTAACTTTCATTTTCTTTTTATACACAAACAGTGCTACAATTTCAATCTACAAATAATAAAAAAATTTCTATGGTAAGGGTCATTAAGACCTTGCCTCCCTTACACTAACCTCACAGGAGAATCCCTACGGGGTTGTGGGAGCTCTTGAAACACTTGCGATTGCTGCTGGTAGCTAATTGAAGCGGGTACAATGGCGCTTACGCAAAAATGCGTAACCCGCGCTGTGAAGCACCCTCGTGCTTTACGCAAAAACGCGTAATTCGGCGATAATCAGTTAAACTACTATAAGCCTGTAATTTTAAGTAATGAAGGTACTGAACTTAATTATACTGGCTTCATGAGCCAGCAATAGAACATTCACTTCATGTAAATTAATTAAATATTGTCCTTTTCATGTAGTTTCACTACAGATTTTCACATAATAGTAAAAGTCATAATTTTTAACTGTAAAGTCCATTATTAATAGAATTATAACAAACTAGGCTGGCTCACTCGGCACTTATGCTCAAGTATGCCACTTGTGTGTATATACATTATATGCAGCATTTTCTAATACATACCTTGATATCCAGAGATAGCCTGGCATCCTCCATAGTATCATAAACAGATGACAAATGAAGATCTTCACCAGTTAATTGATACACTAAACTAGTGCAATGCTCCTCCTACATACATAAGGGCAATAATAATGACTCATAAACAACACCAACAATGAATTATCCAACTGATATATTCAACTAGTGCAATGCTCCTTCTATCAGATCATATATGACTCAAAACCACAACTACCACTTATTACCCAACAGATAAGTCTTTTTTTCTTCTGTTACTAGTCTCTATTCAACATGCCACACACATATTACTAGACTCTAATCCACATGTTACTAGTCTCTATTCAACATGCCACACAGACTCTACTCCACATGTTACTAGTCTCTATTCAACATGCCACACACATATTACTAGACTCTACTCCACATGTCACTAGTCTCTATTCAACATGCCACACACATATTACTAGACTCTACTCCACACGTCACTAGTCTCTATTCAACATGCCACACACATATTACTAGACTCTACTCCACATGTTACTAGTCTCTATTCAACATGCCACACACATATTACTAGACTCTACTCCACATGTCACTAGTCTCTATTCAACATGCCACACACATATTACTAGACTCTACTCCACATGTCACTAGTCTCTATTCAACATGCCACACACATATTACTAGACTCTACTCCACATGTCACTAGTCTCTATTCAACATGCCACACACATATTACTAGACTCTACTCCACATGTTACTAGTCTCTATTCAACATGCCACACACATATTACTAGACTCTACTCCACATGTTACTAGTCTCTATTCAACATGCCACACACATATTACTAGACTCTACTCCACATGTTACTAGTCTCTATTCAACATGCCACACACATATTACTAGACTCTACTCCACATGTCACTAGTCTCTATTCAACATGCCACACACATATTACTAGACTCTACTCCACATGTCACTAGTCTCTATTCAACATGCCACACACATATTGCTATAAGACTATAATTCCCAAACAACTTATCCTTTGATCACTTTTTTATACCTTTAAAATGGCCTTAACAATGTTTTGTTGAACAAAGTCTTTAACTTGGCCAATATTACTATTAACTCTGATCTTTAGCCGATATCCTTCTCCATACATTGACTTGAGTTGTTGAACAGAGCCGAGACACCGAAATGACCCGTTGACCATAATTCCTACCCGGGAACACAGCGCCTCACACTCTGCCATGCTATGTGTAGTCAGGACAACACTCTGACCTCTTGACACTATTCCACGGACCACAGACCATAGAAAACGACGAGCCAAAGGATCCACACCAGACGTAGGTTCATCCTAACATACCAATTAAAATACTAACGTAACAAATAGTATAGTTGGGAGGTTAGTTGGCAGGTTTTGTGCCATTTGTGGCGACCTTAATTAAGTCAGGTGAAGTGACTAAGCCAGATTGTAAGTCATCTGACCTACATATTATGCTACTTCAGAACATTCCCTGAATGACTGAGTCAGAATGAGAACTAGTAAGTCACAACTTGTCTTATTAAAGGTAGAGAAGATCTCGACTGACCAGTAAGATGAGAGAAGGACGAGACAATAAGGCAATGGCTGTGGAGAGTTTCCTGCGATTGCCTCCTGAGTAAGATCCAGATGGCTTGTCTGCATGCTCCTTCAACTGGAGCTGATTCAGAGTCCAATCTATAACCTCACGCTGCTCAGCTCCGCCCATTCCTCGTAATCGGGTGTAGAACGTGAGTTGTTGTCTTCCAGTGAGACTGTCCATCAATGCATCTACCTGAGGACAATAGCCTACCTCATTACAAACAGAGCTGTCTGATGAAGACAAGGAGGTGGAGCCTATAGTGGCATCTCCGGACGTCATACGAGTATCACCCGTTAACATGCGAAAAGTGGTCGTTTTTCCAGCTCCATTAACACCAAGCAAACCAAAACACTATTGCAATAAAGTTAGCCAGGTAAAAACACTATTGGAATAAAGTTAGCCAGGTAAAAACACTATTGGAATCAAGTTAGCCAGGTAAAAACACTATTGGAATAAAGTTAGCCAGGTAAAAACACTATTGCAATAAAGTTAGCCAGGTAAAAACACTATTGCAATAAAGTTAGCCAGGTAAAAACACTATTGCAATAAAGTTAGCCAGGTAAAAACACTATTGCAATCAAGTTAGCCAGGTAAAAACACTATTGGAATAAAGTTAGCCAGGTAAAAACACTATTGCAATAAAGTTAGCCAGGTAAAAACACTATTGCAATCAAGTTAGCCAGGTAAAAACACTATTGGAATAAAGTTAGCCAGGTAAAAACACTATTGGAATAAAGTTAGCCAGGTAAAAACACTATTGCAATCAAGTTAGCCAGGTAAAAACACTATTGCAATAAAGTTAGCCAGGTAAAAACACTATTGCAATAAAGTTAGCCAGGTAAAAACACTATTGGAATAAAGTTAGCCAGGTAAAAACACTATTGCAATAAAGTTAGCCAGGTAAAAACACTATTGCAATTCAGTTAGCCAGGTTTTAAAAACACTTTGCAATTAAAGTTAGCCAGGTTTAAAAAAACACTATTGCAATAAAGTTAGCCAGGTAAAACACTATTGCAATAAGTTTAGACAGGTTGGTTAAAAATTAAAAACACTATGGAATCAAGGTACAGGTTATGGTTAAAAACACTATTGGAATAAAGTTAGCCCAGGTAAAAACACTATTGGAATTAAAAGTAGCCAGGTAAAACAACATATGCAATAAAGTTAGCCAGGTTTAATAAAAACACTATGCAAATAACGTTAGCAGGTTAATAAAAACACGATTGGAATAAAGTTAGCCAGGTATAAAAAAACATAGGAATAAGTTAGGCCAGGTAAAAACACACTATTGCCAATAAAGTTAGCCAGGGTAAAAAAACCACTATTGCCAATAAAGTTAGCCAGTAAAAAACTATGCAATAAAGGTAGCCAGGTATAAAAACACTATGCAAAAAGTTCGCAGGTAAAAACACGATTGCAATAAAGTTAGCCAGGTAAAAACACTTATTGGAATAAAGTTAGCCAGTAAAAAACCACTATTGCACTAAAGTTAGCCAGGTAAAAACATATTGGAATAAAGTTCGCCAGGTAAACACACGATTGGAATCAAGTTTAGCCAGTAAAAAAAACTATTGGAATCAAGTTAGCAGGTAACAACACTCTATGCATAAAGTTAGCAGGGTAATAAAAACTATTGGAATCAAGTTAGCCAGGTTAATTAAAATAAAAACACTATTGCAATAAAGTTAGCCAGGTAAAAACACTATTGGAATAAAGTTAGCCAGGTAAAAACACTATTGGAATCAAGTTAGCCAGGTAAAAAAACTATTGGAATAAAGTTAGCCAGGTAAAAACACTATTGCAATAAAGTTAGCCAGGTAAAAACACTATTGGAATCAAGTTAGCCAGGTAAAAACACTATTGGAATAAAGTTAGCCAGGTAAAAACACTATTGGAATAAAGTTAGCCAGGTAAAAACACTATTGCAATAAAGTTAGCTAGGTAAAAACACTATTGCAATAAAGTTAGCCAGGTAAAAACACTATTGCAATCAAGTTAGCCAGGTAAAAACACTATTGCAATCAAGTTAGCCAGGTAAAAACACTATTGGAATAAAGTTAGCCAGGTAAAAACACTATTGGAATAAAGTTAGCCAGGTAAAAACACTATTGGAATAAAGTTAGCCAGGTAAAAACACTATTGCAATCAAGTTAGCCAGGTAAAAACACTATTGCAATAAAGTTAGCCAGGTAAAAACACTATTGGAATAAAGTTAGCCAGGTAAAAACACTATTGCAATAAAGTTAGCCAGGTAAAAACACTTCTATTTACCAGTCAATAAACAGAAGTATATCTTAACAAGTAAATAAAATGAATGCCATTTCAATAGAGAGTTACTCATGCAATTTTTGAGGAAATTCACATGAACTTGACAATGCACTACAAACAATATAATATATATCTTAATCCACCACATCAACATCGATGTGTTACTATAAAACACTTACCTCTCCTTTTTCCATGCGAAGACAGAGCTGATTTACTGCCAATCTATACTGAGAGGAACAACGTGTGCCATAGATTTTAGTGAGATTGCGCAATGTTAGTAATTCATCCTTTGAGTCAGTGTTCTGTAAAACACTAGCACGCTCCTTTAAGACTAGGTCATCCTCACCTTCTGGCTGGGGTAGAGACAAGTTCTTGCTACGAATTCTACAATATAAATGTTTCACTAAACTCGTGACAGCATAACACACATTACAAGAGGGAAACCCAGCTATATGTAATGTGTAATATTGGGTAGGGGGAAACCCAGCTAAATGTAATGGTAATGATGAGACCGGGGAATCCCAACTAAATAAACTGATAATACATTAGGTAGGGAAATTCAGCTAAATGTACTGGTAATATTGGGTAAGGGGAAACCCAGCTAAATGTACTGGTAATATTGGGTAGGGGGAAACCCAGCTAAATGTACTGGTAATATTGGGTAGGGAGAAACCCAGCTAAATGTACTGGTAATATTGGGTAGGGGGAAACCCAGCTAAATGTACTGGTAATATTGGGTAGGGGGGAAACCCAGCTAAATGTACTGGTAATATTGGGTAGGGGGAAACCCAGCTAAATGTACTGGTAATATTGGGTAGGGGGAAACCCAGCTAAATGTACTGGTAATATTGGGTAGGGGGAAACCCAGCTAAATGTACTGGTAATATTGGGTAGGGGGAAACCCAGCTAAATGTACTGGTAATATTGGGTAGGGGGGAAACCCAGCTAAATGTACTGGTAATATTGGGTAGGGGGAAACCCAGCTAAATGTACTGGTAATATTGGGTAGGGGGAAACCCAGCTAAATGTACTGGTAATATTGGGTAGGGGGAAACCCAGCTAAATGTACTGGTAATATTGGGTAGGGGGAAACCCAGTTAAATGTACTGGTAATACTGATCTAACAATTGCCGGAAAATTACTGTCAGATTTAAAACGTTCTTGTTATCTACTTTTGATTTCTCCCTTAAATGTTGCTACTGTCATAATGCCAAAACTTTGCTTCTTTATATGCGGTCACATTTCACTAGCCTCCTATATACCAGATGTAGATTAAAAAAGAAGAAAACTTCACTGTTCATTAACAATAATTTTTACAACCATTGAAAATTTAAAAAAACTAAAAAAAGCAAAACTTACATTTTGTTAACTACATTCGGACTAACTTCCACTATTACCACTATGACAGTGTACAAGACACTTTGAACGATAAGAGACAAGAAGAATGGGAAAAGTGCAGTATACGGACTTTTTATAAAGGAGTCATCAAATGAAGAAATATATTGGTTAACAGGAAAGTCCAGACTGAGGTACATCATACATCGCCCCAAGGCATAGGCTGGGAATGGTACCCACACCAGAGTATACTGTAGAAATCCTGAAGTAGATAAACCTTCATTAACTTGAACGAGAATAAAATCTACCAGAAGAAATGCAAATCCAGAAAAAAAGTTCAAACAAAACAACAGCACATACGCCGTGGCAGGAGAGTGAAACAGGAAGGAGAACATGTAAATCCAGGGAATGGCCGCCAGTCCATAGAACAACAAAATCAGTAGAAAAATAGGCAAGTTGGCAGGGTCACTATAGGTAGGTTCTCTGAAGGCCACAAACACTAGTACTATGACCATACAAAAGGCCAAGTACCACAGAGTGTCCCAGACATATGCACAGCTCCAATAAACCCATCGACTCATGCCACACACCATCTGAAGATGCTTAATACCCAATGATCGTTCTTCAATCAGCAGCAGAGAGAATCCAGCCACCACAAATCCCAGAGCAAATACCACTGACAGAGGATGAACCAAAAACACCACATTCTCCCTACACTCACAAGAAACAATCATACCCAATAAACGATGTAGTATTGTGATGCACAATATTTACCTCACTGCATAGATGACTTTTTCAAGATCAGTCAGTGCAAACGGATGAGAAAATGTACGAACGCCTACATATATGAAAAACAAGGAATTTTGAGTCCAGATTAGACCGAACAATTGCCATTTGAGGCAGCAATAGCTGATGTTCAGTTTTGACAATAACCTCCACCCCCTCAACTCTTTCAACTCTACCCAGGAGAGCACTCAAGGAATACTTTTGCAGACCATAACAAATTGATTTAAATTTCACAACCAGTCCACATTTAAAACAAAAATGCCAAATCAGTTTTTTAAAAAGGGTCATAATGTTCCTGCAAACATATCATAAATCAACAAAAAGAGGAAATTATGACTCACAATTCCATGCTCCATGCAGGACAAAATGTTTTGACAATACATGTAGATGTGATGCTGTGGATATTTGTATGTGCAAAGGAATGAGAAAATGTAAAAATGCCTAGACATCATTTTGACAACTTGAGTTGAATAATAAATGTGATATCTGGAAGAATACATACAAGACCCAGAGGCATTAACTTACCATATTCCGATTGATCTTGGATAGATGCATTTTCTAAATTTCCTCTGAGGATGGCATTATTTAGAGTGTTCAGGAATGCAGGAGCTGCATGATAACCTTTAAGTGTGTGCCACGCCTTTGCTGACTTTCGTGTTGCCAAAAATGGTAGAGTAACAGAAGAGTCTGCATTCAAGTAATCCACATTTTCCTGAACACTTTCCTTGATGTGACCAAATGAAGTCCCACCGTATCTCTCCCGAACAAATGAGTTGGTGCTTCTCAAGAGATAGTCTTGCAGCTCTTCAGAAAAGTTAGCACTACTAGGTAAGGTTACATTGATGACTCTGGTTCCAGTAATGGTGCCATTGAAACAATCTGGCACTCCAGAATCTAGCAGGCTACTGCGGTCACAGGAATACTCCACATCCTTAGGACATACACAAGTGTACTGACTCTGGGGATAACTGGAAGACGGACAACTGTGGTCTTGAGGGTTCCATTGACTATCGTAGTAACAAGGAGAGGTGGGGTCTCCTGTTGGCCCCAACTCAATGGCAGACACTCCACATGGTCTGAAGAATGTGTCCGCCATGGGAGATGTTACATTGTCGTAAGCCCCTCCCACAAACATGTATTCATATTCTGACCCAGTAAAAAACATTTGAGGAGATAGCTCTAGTTTGGGTGAGTCGGGGACACTGTGAAGTGCCATGGCAATGCCTAGACCAACTAAAACAACGAGTAGAGGCAGCACATTCTGTACCAGCAGTGCTACTACTGCTCCACGAGTGTGCAGGATGCGTCTTATGATCGATGCATAGAACTGCAGCAGATACAATCTATACTTGCTACTAGAAGCCGCTGATGAGTTTTGATTACCAAGGAGTTCCTCCCCAGATTCTACAAGAAAATAAAACTCATTTGATTAACTTATCAATCTTAGAAGTATACTCATACCATCTCCAAACATAACATCTTCTTCATTCAAACTGTCTTTCTCTCTGTGTCCATCTCTTCTTGTCGAATCTTCCACTCTATGTTTAGTAGCATCATCAGTATGATCCTGAGATTGGCTCAACACAGCTGAGTCAAAGCTAGTAGCAGAATCTGAATGTAGAGTAGGACGTGGTGCATATGTCTCTTTTAAATCTATCATTATAGGATTGGAATTATATCTAGCATATACTATACTAAATAAGTTAATATTTATTATTAATTTAAGTGTTTGCTAACTCCAATATTATCCAATTACTCAATATTCTAGATTCTTTACTTTACCATACCAATCACAAGGTTTGGTTATTCAACTACTAACCAGTGGTGTAGCCCCATAATTTTGGGGCACTGCAATCTAATGAGGTGATTTCTCACATGAACATGTTCTCTTTTCAACTCATGGATTCCCTTCTCCTCCTCTGTCTACCTCTCCTGCTCCCCAGTATCTCTGTCTACCTCTCCTGCTCCCCAGTATCTCTGTCTACCTCTCCTGCTCCCCAGTATCTCTGTCTACCTCTCCTGCTCCCCAGTATCTCTGTCTACCTCTCCTGCTCCCCAGTATCTCTGTCTACCTCTCCTGCTCCACAGTATCTCTGTCTACCTCTCCTGCTCCCCAGTATCTCTGTCTACCTCTCCTGCTCCCCAGTATCTCTGTCTACCTCTCCTGCTCCCCAGTATCTCTGTCTACCTCTCCTGCTCCCCAGTATCTCTGTCTACCTCTCCTGCTCCCCAGTATCTCTGTCTACCTCTCCTGCTCCTCAGTATCTCTGTCTACCTCTCCTGCTCCCCAGTATCTCTGTCTACCTCTCCTGCTCCCCAGTATCTCTGTCTACCTCTCCTGCTCCCCAGTATCTCTGTCTACCTCTCCTGCTCCCCAGTATCTCTGTCTACCTCTCCTGCTCCCCAGTATCTCTGTCTACCTCTCCTGCTCCCCAGTATCTCTGTCTACCTCTCCTGCTCCCCAGTATCTCTGTCTACCTCTCCTGCTCCTCAGTATCTCTGTCTACCTCTCCTGCTCCCCAGTATCTCTGTCTACCTCTCCTGCTCCCAAGAATATCTGTCTACCTCTCCTGCTCCTCAGTATCTCTGTCTACCTCTCCTGCTCCCAAGAATATCTGTCTACCTCTCCTGCTCCCCAGTATCTCTGTCTACCTCTCCTGCTCCCCAGAATATCTGTCTACCTCTCCTGCTCCCCAGTATCTCTGTCTACCTCTCCTGCTCCCCAGTATCTCTGTCTACCTCTCCTGCTCCCCAGTATCTCTGTCTACCTCTCCTGCTCCCCAGTATCTCTGTCCTTTCTGTGTATTTTCTTTCACTTCTTTATTGGAGTAGTTACATCACTCAGCTTTTTCTCACCTTCTATTTTTATTGACCCTTGCATTATCCTGCTTCTCAGCCTTTTTTTAATTTTTTTAATAGATTAGTGTTGGATTATGGTTATATAGCTACTCCAGGTGAACACCTTTCCCAGCTCAGTTCAGCTAGTGTTCAGTTCTTATAGAGTGGGGGATGGACAGGGCAAGACCTAGGAGGGAGAAGAGGATACAATAGGCTAATAAGGCACTCCAAGATTCCTTGAGCTGTTAGTAATTGGAAAGTGTGCGTGCTTCCCAAGTTGAAAGTAGCAGACTCGAGCCCGACAAGGACGCTTTTTCTCTGCCTTATTTTCCCCTCTTATTTTCCCCTCCTTGTCAAAAAACTTTCCCCATTCGGGTGATGATGATGCTTTACCAACTTATTTTCCCCTCTTATTTTCCCTTCCTTGTCAAACACTTTCCCCATTCGGGTGATGATGATGCTTTACCAACTTATTTTCCCCTCTTATTTTCCCTTCCTTGTCAAACACTTTCCCCATTCGGGTGATGATGATGCTTTACCAACTTATTTTCCCCTCTTATTTTCCCTTCCTTGTCAAACACTTTCCCCATTCGGGTGATGATGATGCTTTACCAACTTATTTTCCCCTCTTCCTTGTCAAACACTCGGGTGATGATGATGCTTTACCAACTTATTTTCCCCTCTCCTTGTCAAACACTTTCCCCATTCGGGTGATGATGATGCTTTACCAACTCTGACCAGCTCATGAATTATTCATGAATACACAGTCACTGTCATTACTGATACAAGTGTTACATAGACAATTACATTTTAATTATACAATACATTATTTAATATTTATCCTTAGCCACAAATCCACTTACCGGTGAGTACACAACATCGACTCATCACCTCCCACATGACCAGCCCCAGGGCGTAGACGTCTATCTGCTTGAAGGACTGAATGTCGTACAGATTGATGCGAGCCTCCAGAGCCTCAGGGGACATGTAGCGTGGAGTACACACCTGTAAGTTACATGCCAGGAAAACAAAACATATCAGGAAGATCGAGATAGAAATGGTTTGAGGTAAAGACGTGTCTAAATGGATTATTTGTCCTTAGTCGTGCGCTAATTCTTCAGCTTATCAACAGCGCCATTTTTAACCCTCAGCGCGCAGAGGGTTACAGTAGTCATCCTGTCAGTCATTCTGTCCGTCAGTCAACAGGGGATCTCGAAGAGTACGGCTACCCAGGCTTTGAAAGCGACATCAAACTATAGCACTTAGTAAGTCCCTTTAATGTGCCAGAATTGTTAGTTTTGACTTATTTTTCAAGAAAAAGGAGTAGAATTTCAGTCCTACAATCGTATGTTACGGTAATGGGAACCGCCCCTTAAAAAACTTGCTTGTCACGTGAGCCAGCTTGCAGGTTGCAAATCACTTTTAAATAGCTGTTTTTTTTCTTTTTCCTTTTGTCTTCTTGCCTTATTTTTCTTTATTGTCCTCTTTCTTCCTACTGTTTTTATTTCTTTCCTACCTTTTCCTTTCTTTCCTCTTTCTTTCGTGTACTGTTTTTCTTTCTTTCTTCTTCCTTTTTCTTTTCTTCCTACCTTTTTTCATTCATTCCTCTTTCATTTGTCCCTCTTCATTGTCTTTTTCTCTTTCCTGCCTCTCTTCATGCCACTTCTCTTTCTTTTTTTTTTGTTTCTACACTTTTCCTTAGTTATTATTTTCTTTATCATACTAGCTAACTAGCGCTGAGGGTTTGCACTTCAGTGCTCTAGTTTTTATCTATTAATTTTTTTTAATAGAGCATATCTACAAGGGTGGGTGTGTCTCCTATAACTGAGTGGGTGTGGTCTGACCTGGCCGCAATTAGCGATCTCCCTCAGGTCATCCATAGGAGGTTTGAGGACTAGAGCTAACCCTAAGTCTGCCACAACACAGTCGCCGTCTTCACTACGAAGTAGAATATTAGACGTCTTCAAATCCCTATAACAACAATAACAAATAACAACAAGTATCACAACACAGGGGGGTCGGAAGCAAATACAAAGTGGTGAGGCCAATATTAATTGATATTTACAAATAATCACGGCCAATTATTAGCCAAGAAAATTTAATTTATATTTTTTTTAAAAGTTTCAAACATTGTTCAAGAAAATTTAATTTATGTTTACAAATACAAAGTTTCAATCACATTTGTTGCCACAAATTTCCCAAAAATCTGTTCTCTATGATCACTTCCATGAATAAATCGGTTAGCACTTTCAATCAAGCTTAGATCATCAGTAAGACCTCGATGAATATGCAAAGTCATGATGTGATTCAGCCTGTCTTGAGCCATTTTCGAACGCAAATACGTTTTCACTCTTCGTAAAGCACTAAAGGACCTTTCACTGACAGCATTAGTTGCTGGTATTACAAGTAGGAGTTGAAACAATTGACACACTTCAGATAGAAGTTCTCGCTGACCTGGAGTCATTGCATTGAAGAATTCAGTAACATCAGTGATTTTAACAGAGGTTTGATTTGGAGTGAAATTAGCTCTCAGTATCTCCAGCTGAGTTCTTAATAATTCATAATTAAAATCAGTCGTCGTATAGAAATTAGCCACACACTTTAAACTGCTTTTAGAATAAGATTTTGAACATTATGAAAAACATAACCAGGCCGATTAAATCGATCAGTAATAGAAGTGGTGATGAGATCCAATGCTTCAAAGTAGGTCTGTAGATAGGTCTGTAGTAGTCCTCTGGTGTTTCAGGAAACACACTCTCTGCATCTCCTTCTTCGAATCTTCGAGGAGCTTTACGACGACGTGGTAAACCTGGTGGTGAAATACTAAAATGTTCAACCTCTTTACAAATCTTTTCCCAAAATAACTTAAACACGTCATCAGAACGTATAGATTTAAGAACTTTCAAAGTCATGGAGGCCACTTCCTGACCTACTGAGGCTGATATGTCACTCTTTTGCAATGCTCTGCTCAAGTTATCTCTGTGTTTAAGAATCAAATGCCCTAAACAAATTCCAAAATAATAATCAAATGTCTTCATTTGAGATGCAACTCCATTTATACGAGCCTTCATTTCAGTGTCCTTCACTGAGTCAATAGCTTCTTCCCACAATTCTTGAAGAACTTCAAAATTGTCTAAGATACTCTTTAAGGAGTCTGCCCTTACTGTCCATCTTGTTGGACAAAGAACTCTAACACCAGGTGTATCACGGGCCAACTCACTTTTCAGTTTCTCAAACAATGTAACTCTACGTGGGGACTTCTTTATAAGTTTTGTGATTTCATGAGTTGTATCAAGTGAATCTTTCATAATTTTAGAATGTTTGATTGCATCTCCACATGCAAGGCTGAGTGAATGGCCATAGCAGTGTGTGTACAAAGCTTTAGGCTCTTCTTTTAATACTTGTAGTGACTGACATATCCCTGCTGATGCAATGGTGGTTACCAGCCATTGCTGACAGTATCTCATTAGCTATCAGATGTAGTAGTTATCATGCTTTGGTTTTTGTAGTCACACCCAGTTCACACCTCAAGTCAGTCGATCATGATCATTATATATATTGGTGTTTTGTGTCTTTGTACTCAGTTGTGTTCTGGATGCATTTTAATACTTTTAGTAAAACTTAGTCAAGGTGTTATAAACGGATCGCTATTAGCGAATACTAAGTCATTACATTGGCGACGAGGTAGAAACGATCTCACGATGGCATCTGCTCACGGCACACTAAGCCAGTTTGACCTCTCTACCGGAGACTGGAAGTCCTACGTGGAGCGTGCGAAGCTCTATTTGACAGCTAACGACATCGCTAGCGCCGAAAAGCAACGAGCGATTTTTCTAAGTTCTTGCGGGGATGCTACTTATCGACGAATAAAGGATGTTCTGTCGCCTCGAGCTCCTACCGATGTACCGTTCAAGGATATTTGCTCCATTATGACGGCGCATTTTCAGCCTCCACCTTCGGAGATTGTGCAGAGGTTTCGTTTTAACACACGGACCAGACAACAGCACCAAACGGTAGCTACCTACGTAACACAGCTCAAAAGGATCGCTGAAACCTGCAACTTCGGCGACGCGGCCAAACTCAACGAAATGATTCGGGATCGCTTGGTCTGCGGTATAGCCAACGAGAAATGGCAACAACGACTTCTGGCGGAGGACAAGCTAACGTATGACAAAGCTTACAAACTGCTCCTCAGTCTTGAAGCATCGGAGAAGGAAATAAAGGACCTCAGTAATAATGTCCAAGCACCGCAAGTGCATCAGGTACGTCGTCCCGCTTCACATCAACGTTCTCATCAACGTTCTGATCATCGCAGTGAATACAAGTCAAGTAGCAAGCCGGCGAGCTCAAGGAAGCCCTGTCATCGTTGTGGTGGTGAAGGACACACAGCAGACCAGTGTAGATTTAAGGACGCCGAGTGCAGATACTGTCATAAGAAAGGACATATTGCCACTGTATGTAGACGAAAGCTACATACCTCGAAGTCTCGACCGATCAATACAGCAACAGATGAGTCTGACCTACCCTCTGGCGATGACAACGAATACGTTTTTCCTATTGATTGCATCACCAATTCACGAAGCAGTAAGCCGTTAACTGTATCTGTAATAATGAATAGTGTTCCTATACAGATGGAAGTCGACACCGGAGCAACAGTTTCCCTCATGAATTACTCGACTTCCCTTGCTACGTGGCCAGAACGCACTATACAACTCGAAGCATCCGAGGCGAAACTTCGAACTTATACGGGGGAGAAGATTGCTGTAAAAGGCTCTCTTAGAGTTAATGTCTCCTACCAAGGCCAATCAGCCCAGCTTCTCTTGACTATCGTTGAAGGAGAAGGCCCAACTCTCCTGGGACGTGACTGGTTACGGCACCTGCGGTTAGATTGGTCAAACCTCAACCACATTACTCATCTAGAGGATAGTGAGTTAAAAATATTATTGAATTCTCACTCTGCTTTGTTTGCCGAAGGTCTGGGGCTCATCAAAGGAACAACAGCAAAACTATACCTCAAGGAAGGGGCAAGACCGAGATTTTACCGTTCACGTCAAGTTCCGTACGCCATCAGGGAGCAAGTCGCGTTAGAAATCGAGCGTCAGGTGAAACTAGGAATATTGGAGCCAGTGAAATTTTCACCATGGGGTACACCAGTCGTGCCTATCCGGAAGAAAGACGGTTCTATACGACTCTGCGGCGACTACAAGGTTACAGTAAACCAAGAAACCATCACAGAAACCTACCCATTGCCGAAAATCGACGACATGCTAGCATCGCTGGCAGGAGGGGTGCTGTTCTCCAAGCTGGATCTCTCCCACGCCTATCAACAGGTGGCTCTTGATGAGGAATCGAAGCAGATGGTCACAATCAACACGCACAAGGGGTTATATCGTGTGAATAGACTGCCTTTTGGAGTGGCCTCTACCCCCTCTGTGTTCCAGCGGATCATGGAAAACCTCTTACAAGGTCTGTCTGGAGTATTAGTTTATATAGATGATATACTTGTTACAGGAAAGACTGTGACGGATCATCGGGCTAACCTGGAAGCTGTACTGTCCAGACTGGAGGAGGCTGGTGTCAAACTGAAATGGGACAAGTGTTCTTTTGCCATGCCCGAAGTTGAGTTCCTTGGACATCGCATATCAGCCAAAGGAATTCAGCCTACAGAAAAGAAGGTGGAGGCTATTCACAACGCGCCAGAGCCCTCAGATGTCTCTCAGCTTAAGTCCTTCCTGGGAGCTATCAACTACTATGGCAAGTTCTTACCTGAGTTGTCCACTCTGTTGGCACCCCTATACAAACTATTGCAGAAAAATGTTCGTTGGTGCTGGCAGGAAGAGCAGAAGGAAGCCTTTCAAGAAGTAAAAAGACTACTCACATCTGATCGAGTTTTGGCACACTACGATCCGTCCGTGGACCTAATACTAGCCTGCGACGCCTCTCCATACGGTGTGGGAGCCGTTCTGTCGCATGGTTATCAGAATGGTGAGGAGAAGCCGATAGCATTTGCGTCGCGCTCGTTGGGAGTCTCAAAAAAGAAGTATTCTCAATTGGAGAAGGAAGGTTTGGCTATTGTGTTTGGGGTCAAAAAGTTCCACCAGTATCTCTGTGGCCGGCGGTTTACCATCCTCTCAGACCACAAACCCCTTCAGTATATTTTCAAGGAAACCACCGGAATACCTCCATTGGCATCAGCTCGTATACAGCGATGGGCTCTCCTGTTAGGAGCTTACGACTACACTATATCGTACTAACCTGGTGATCAACACTCCAACGCGGACATGCTCAGTAGGTTACCGGGCTCTCCACCGCCTGCTCAGATACCTACCTCACCTGAGGTTAATCATCTACTGGAAGTTATGGACGCTTCTCCAGTCACGTCTTTTCACGTCAAACGGTGGACTGCCAGAGATCCTGTACTCGCAAAGCTTCAAGAAGCACTAATCACTGGTAGCAAAACTGATGACTCCGAAATAAAGCCCTATCAGTAGTGCTGGTCAGAACTGTCAACAGAACAAGGCTGTGTTCTACGAGGAACCCGAGTCATTATTCCTAAGGAGGGGAGGAAAGCTGTCATGGACATCCTACATGAAGGACATCCTGGGGGAACGAGGATGAAGGCTTTGGCCCGATCTTTTGTCTGGTGGCCAGGAGTAAGCAAGGATCTGGATGAAATAGTCAAGCAATGTCAACAATGCCAGCTAACTCGCCATTCTCCACCCAGAACTCCGCTCCACCCATGGAATTTTCCTACTTCGCCGTGGGAACGCCTACATGCGGATTTTGCAGGTCCGTTCTGTGGTCAAATGTTCCTGATTGTGGTGGATTCTTACTCGAAATGGATTGAAGTTATTCCTCTCACGTCTGCTAACTCTGTCAACACTATAGACAGTTTGAGAAATGTGTTTGCCACGCATGGTCTGCCCAAGATGATGGTTACAGACAACGGTTCTCAGTTCACAAGCAGTGAATTTCAAGATTTCATGAAGAGAAATGGAATTAAGCATGTTTGCTCCTCCCCGTATCATCCCTCGACAAATGGTCTGGCAGAACGAGCGGTTCAGAGCTTCAAGGAACACATGAAGCGCCTAACTGGTTCTGTGACTCAGTGTTTGGCAACATTCCTCTTCTGGTATCGACTTACTCCGCACTCAACTACGGGAGTCGCCCCAGCAGAACTACTGCTTGGCAGACGTCCACGATCGCGGCTAGACTTACTCAAGCCTAGCTTAGCAGACAAAGTCCAGTCAAAGATAGACACACAGAAGAAGAATCATGATGCAACAGTGAGGATGCGTGCATTTGCAGTTAGTGACAATGTGTATGTGAAAGATTTCCCTAATGCTAAGAAATGGACGCCTGGACGAGTCATTGAAGTGCGTGGCCCGCTCTCGTATTTAATTGAACTTGAAGATGGACGTGTGATACGTCGCCATGTAGATGCATTAAGGTCTCAGTCATCTGCAACAGAGAACATTGAAAATTCAGGCCAGTCAGCAGAGCAACCAGATACCGAGATTCCAAGCCCTCGGTTAGATTCAACCACAGATAGTGCAGCATTGAATGCCAATGAAGCTGCACCACCGGAAGTTCCAGCGACTGATGAACTTTCCTCGAGAGAAGTCACTCTTCCTCTGCGCTCGTCAAGTCGTAGGCGACCACCTCCAGATCGCTTTGGTTTCAGCAACACCCAGCAGCAAACTTAAAGGTGGGGGAATGTAGTGACTGACATATCCCTGCTGATGCAATGGTGGTTACCAGCCATTGCTGACTGTATCTCATTAGCTATCAGATGTAGTAGTTATCATGCTTTGGTTTTTGTAGTCACACCCAGTTCACACCTCAAGTCAGTCGATCATGATCATTATATATATTGGTGTTTTGTGTCTTTGTACTCAGTTGTGTTCTGGATGCATTTTAATACTTTTAGTAAAACTTAGTCAAGGTGTTATAAACGGATCGCTATTAGCGAATACTAAGTCATTACAATACTTTAGCAACTACTCCAGCATTTTTACCTGACATCGTAGCAAAAACGATTTTTTAAAGACATTTTTCTTCCCAAATTCTCTCCTTGGGAACTTGAATGGAGGAGAGGATGGCTGGTGCGGCTCTGTTCCAACTACTGGCACTTGCAGCTTTCTAGGCTTCATGGATGATTGAATGCAGCCAAAACTTTAGTAGCTAGTTGACTGTATTTTAGCTCTGGCTACACTCACAATGGTGGTTAGCTAGGTAGTGGTAAGGTTAGTTCACGAGGTTCTTCAATATAATGTAATCACAACGACTAGAACAAGAACAACAACTAAAAAATGACTGAATGACTGGTAGTTTTATAGGCATGCTCAAGGTGGGGTGGTGACAGTAAAGTACACAGGAAAAAAGAAAAAACATTGTATGCAGGTAGACTTCCATAAGTTTATATAAATTGAAAGTGTGAATAAATTGAATAGAATTGAATACTAATTTGAGTTTGGTAAACAAAGTCAATGGTGTGGAAAATTAAGTAATCATGTTCACCTTTGGACTCCAACATCGATGCCATTTTACCTAAGCTAAAAAGCAACGTGATAATAAGCGCTCGCGCAAACAAAACCACGCCCACTTCGGCAAAAAAGTGGTGAGGCCGAAACCTCACCAGCCTCAGCAGTTCCGACGGCCTTGCAACATGACAACAATGAACCAGCTCTGATGCAAACTCTCAATGAACTGTTGTGCATAAAAAAAGTCTATCTAAAAAACAACAAAATTATAAAAGCTACTCGTAGCTCAAATAAGTCATTATAAATGTTCACAACTACCAGCACATGCATAGTTTCTGGAGTTCAAGTCTAAAGTTAGGATCAATATTATAATACCCTTGTGTGTCAGTAACAACGAAAAAAGTATGTGTAGCTACTCATGAACAATTCATTAGCTGGATTAGTAAAGTATTACCAAAACTGAATGGGTAAAGCATTATCACATTCCATAGAAGGTGAAGGTTACGGGTACCACATGCTCATGAATTATTCATGAGATTATTCACAACCAAATATTTATAGTTTATACACCCTCAAGGAGCCGCTACTAATGTCAAAACAACGAATAAACTGAACTCCATAGGATAACACCAAAAGTTAGCCCTGCTACTCACATAAACTAAGTCAAAACACCGCTAACAAGTTTAAGGCACTAAGGCGTCAAATTCTTCGTGCCACCCTCTACCCTTCATGATACTTACCTCATAGCAGAAGTCCTTAATACAATACAAGGTGACTAAATGAAAAAAGCAGCACTGTGAGCGCTGTTAAAAGGCTGTAAACTACCTCAGAACAAGATAGAGACGCCATTTCAGCGACCCTTACCAGAAACTTCACTTCACAACTCCGTTTCCAAGCAACTCTAGCACTTTTTAAAGGACTCAGACTCCGCCCCAAACTCCGTAGAATGACGTACTGTATAGCAATCAATAGCAGCAGTGCTGAGAAAAGCAGAAATTGACGCTGCACGTGAGCAGTCCACAACTCAAGCAGAGTCGAGACCGCCAAACAGCTGTGAACGCCCACGCATTCTGAAGGCGCGCTTTAAGCGGGAAGACTTACTAGTGCAGCTCGGCGTGGTCCAGCGATCTAGTACAGGTGCCTTGGCTGCCAGCTCTTGATCAAGTAAAAAAAAAGACTTGAGGGAGCATATTATAAGTCTGGGTAACTGGTTTAATTAATAACCTATATCCTAAGTAACAGTAATGCATTTCTAGGCCGTTGCTAGCTGTATATTAAGCCCACTAGGCTATACAAATATTAATAGTTGAGATTTAGTGTAGAAACAATAAAACTAATCTTCATTTTTGAGCTTGTGTTTGGAGCAAAGTTTGGCATGAGCCATACCCCGTTTTAAAAAATACAGAACTTTATTTTCTAATAATTAGGCTTGGCAATGTTGAAAATTATTGTGCAGCAAACAGCTAGCATTCCCAAAAAGGGGTTCGAGGTGGTGGAGGTGAAGCTGGTTGAGCCACATTTATGATCAATGGCTTTCCTTGTGGTGCAATAATTAAGTATTCCATCAGGGTGATTTGTCCATGCATTCATTTTTTAAATTTTGGTAACTAGCTAGCACTTCATATTTTCACAAAAGTGAGGTTTGACTAATTCCATGAAAGCCCCTGTGTAAAGGCCTGCACTCATTCTGAAACTCAAATTGCCATTTCAATACTAGTTTTCTTATCAATAGTAAAAAGACTACTAATGGCTGAATGGGAATAAATCAGTAAATTTCATTTTTCACTGTATTGATAATGTTCTTTCTTCACAGCAGAACTGGTTGGATCATGGGCAATAACAAAAACAAACGTAACCATCGGAATAACCATCGGCACGGCATGCAGAAAAGATGGCATGCTTCTAAATACCAGAAGCTCTCGATACGCAAGAATTCTGCTGATATTGAAGATGGTCAAAATAGTGGTTCCTTAGATGGCTCGCAAATTGTAAATCTGGACCAGCTCAAGCAATTCATCAGTGAATTGTCAGTGCATGCATCTCAGTGTGATAGTTCCATTACACTGAAGGGAGAGAAAAGGGCAGGTTTGGCTTCTATTTTGTCGTGCAGTTGCTCAAAATGTGATTTTAGCATTCCCTTGAACACCTCCAAGAAGGTATTAGGTCCAAAAGGTAAAATGCGCTGGGAAGTTAATCTTGCTGCAGTATGGGGACAAATATCAACAGGAGGTGGATTTGCGAGACTTCACGAGAGCATGGGTATTCTTGGAGTACCAGTGATGGCCCCTAAGAATTTTGTGGCAACAGAGCGAAGCATTGGGCTTTGGTGGCAGGAGAAATTGAACAAGGAAATGATTGCAGCTGGAAGAGAAGAAAAACGACTCGCTGAGGAAAGGGGTGACTACCATGAGGGAGTACCGGCTATTACTGTGGTAGTAGATGCAGGGTGGTGCAAACGTTCCCATCGTCACTCCTACAATGCTAAGTCAGGTGTGGGGATAATTGTTGGGCAAGTTACTGGTAAACTCCTTTACCTTGGTGTCCGGAATAAAGAGTGTACTGCCTGTAAACAAGGTTTTGAAGTTGACAAGCATCAATGTTTCAAGAATTGGGACCAATCCTCGTCTGAAATGGAACCAGACATAATTCTCTCTGGTTTTAAGGAGGCTGAGCGTGTTCATGGCTTGAGGTATATTAATTTTATCGGTGATGGTGACAGTTCGGTATACCCTACTTTAATTCAAGGAGTTCCAGGATGGGGGCGGTATATAAAGAAAATGGAGTGTGCTAACCATGCTTGTAAATGTTACCGGTCTTCATTAGAAAAACTAGTGCAGGAAAAACCACAATACAAGCGTAATGGTGGATTGCCAGAAAAAATGCGACGCCGCTTAGCATGTGCTGCTCGATGTGCAATCAAAATGAGGAGCAAAGAGGCTGATGTTCCTGGCACCATCAAGAAACTGGAAAAAGATCTGAGAAATGGTCCATTTCATTGTTTTGGCATACACACGAACTGCAGTGTGGATTTTTGCAAGGCCAGTCATCAAAATGAGAGCTCTCTTTCCAGTAGTACAGTCATGTCATCTGATGAGCCAGCTGACAACACTCATGATGAACTACTCACTGGTATGTGTGATAGCAGACTAAGGTAGTATAGTATGTTAATCCTATAATTTATACAGATTCTGCAGACATAATGTCAGAACAAGGCAGGTTGTGGAAAGAAACTGTGGAAGTGGAATCACCTGGAAATGAAAGTGCTTCATCAAACAAAGAAGGTAATTAAGTTCATGATTTATGTTATCTAAATATGTTATTACATTGACACTGTGCATCACTCATACAATATAAGAATACCAATGATGAGTGGTACTTCTCAAAGAGAGCTGACACTATCTTCATCTATATATGTGACTGTCTATGGGAAAATCGGGCACAAAACGATGTGTGTAATTGCCGGAAAAAGATTAATTTAATTCTTTAAAATGTTAAAAAGCCGGCAAAGTGCAACGGTTCGGTTGCATATCTCGGCGACAGTTCTGGCTATTTCTCTGAGAGCTCAATCACTAGCTGACAAAAGGGCGCGTAAACACCAATACATTTTTTTCGATGGGGACGCGTTGTGCCTGATTTTCCTGTAGACTGTCACATATATCCCCACACTTAAATTTTTTTTAAATGACTGTGTGATACAAAATATCTATCATAAAAATTCTATATAGCAGCAGGAAGGGCTCCATATACTCATACAGGGGGGTAAAAAGACGATTTTAAGTGGGAGGGTACCGGTCCATCTAGACTAGAGCTGGATCAACTGATCATGCTTATGTGGCTAATTTTATCTTATGTTGTATTTTACGTTTGATTGCCTTGAATTTTACTGCTGCCTCAAATGTAAAATATCACATGACCTTTGGGTGTAGCTATAAATATAAGAAAATGCCTATAAATATTTTTGTTGACTGGAATACCTTCATTAATGTTGTAGATCAAACTTTGCCGAAGGTTAGTGATGAACTTCTTCGCGACCTCCAGGTACTAGTGGATCGGCTAGCTTCCAAGGCTAGTCGACTAATAAAGAATTTTACCACGAACATTGCTGAAAACTGGATGAACGTGAGGTGCAAATTTGATGGAGGAAAGTATGTCAACCGCTCTCAAAGTGGTTCATTTCAATTTCGATGCTATGGAGCTGGCCTGCAGCAAAATTTGGGGAAGTCATGGTCTCCAGCAATCTGGGGACAAATGGTAGGCTCTACTCCTAACCAAGTGTTTTTAGACGCTGCTGAGGCTTCGACTAAGAAAGCTGAAAAGACGAGAAAGCGAATGGCAACACAGAAATCAAAAGAGAGCAGAAAAAAATACAAGTATGCCAAGCATGACAGTACTGTTGCTGCATGTAAAGCTTACTCAAGACCTAATGCAGAGGTTCAGCCTGATGATATTGGAGATGAGGTGTCTCAGGATTTGAAGAAGAATTATTATGACAAACAAGTTAAAGTTACAAAGGATGACATTAGCAGAATTGAGCAGTCCACAGAAGATCAAGCAGCATGTGATTTATGGAAGGCTGAAAGGATGAAAAGGATTACAGCATCTGTGGTTGGTGGTATAGCAAAGATGAAAAAACAAACAAATAGGAAAGGAAAGGTGAAGGAAATTTTATACAGCACGTTTCGGGGAAGCAAAGCTACCAGGTACGGCCATGTAATGGAAGATGCTGCAAAGGAGGATTACACAAGAGAACAACTACGAAATGGCAAAGTAGGAGTGGTTGTGAGAAGATCCGGCTTAGTCGTAAGTGAGAAAAACCCGTGGCTGGCATGTAGTCCAGATGGAAGAGTGTTTGATCCCACAGCTCCAGATCCTGAGGGATTGATTGAAATAAAAAATCCATATAATGGTAGAGACAAAACAATTGAAGAGTGCTGTGTCAACATTAAGAATTTTTGCTTGAAATTGGATGGCATGCAAAATATTCACCTGAAAAACAATCACAATTATTATTATCAAGTTCAGTGCCAGATGTACTGCACTGACACCAGCTGGTGCGATTTTGTCGTGAGAACGGAAAAAGACATTCACATCGAAAGAATTTCTCGGGACCGCATATGGTGGGACAGCAAACTACAAGTCTTACACACTTTTTATTTTGATTTTTTACTGACAGAATTGGTCCATCCAAACTATTGGAAGGAAAAACAATAGTCAGACAATTGTATATTTAAAATATTCATTGCAATCATTTATTAGTTACATCATTACAATTATTCAAACAACTTTTAAAATAAGTGGTGTTATTTGTTTACTAATGCTGAGACCTCGATCCTCCTACACACAAGCAGTACACTTCATCTCACATTACATTCACTAAACCACAGCTACAGGAGTGACAGCCAACCACAAACCACACATTGTAGGTAATGACTTTTTAGAATGAGTGGGTGGATGTGGTACCCGTAACCTTAAGGAAATGAAGGCAAAAGATAACGACAACTATTATAGCTAAAAGAAGGATGGAGGGATGGCAAAAGAGTTTCAAATGAGAAGGCAATACTTTCACTAGGCCTAAGTCCACAGTCATGGATAGAAGGACAGAGAGGCTGAGAAGCAGGAGAGACAGACAAGAAGGAGAAGGGAATCCATGACTCAAGAAGAAAGAGCTGAAGAGAGGAAAGGAGGAGGATAACAAGAGCTGAGATGACTGAGGAAGAAACACAGCAGGAGAGGGAAACTGATGTAACTAAACTAAGTGGTAGAGGATAATGAAAACATTTTGTGCTACTACATTTCTAATTAACCCTCAGCGCGCATGCGCAAGAGGGTTACAGTAGTCCTAGTGTCATTCTGTCACTCTGTCTGTCAACAGGCACTTCTGGAAGGTAGGAACCAGCCAGGCTCTGAAAGCGGCATCAAACAGCAGTATTTCACGAAGTAAGTTCTTTTAATATGCCAGAATTTTGATTTTGGACTTCATTTTCCAGAAAAAAGCGAGTTTTCCAGAGCCGTGCGATCGTAGGCTTACAGCGGGAACCGCCCCTTAAAAACTTGCTTGTCACGTGAGCCAGCTTGCAGGTTGCAAATCACTTTTAAATAGCTAACAATTACATGCATTTAGCGTGAGGTGTTGCCTTGCGTAGTTGTTGAGTGAGCAAGTACCTAACCTAAAAGTTTCTGGTTCGAATCCTCGTCGACGCTTTTTTTTTTCATCCTGTTTTTTTTTTCTTTTTCCTTTTGTCTTCTTGCCTTATTTTTCTTTATTGTCCTCTTTCTTCCTACTGTTTTTATTTCTTTCCTACCTTTTCCTTTCTTTTCCTCTTTCTTTCGTGTACTGTTTTTCTTTCTTTCTTCTTCCTTTTTCTTTTCTTCCTACCTTTTTTCATTCATTCCTCTTTCTTTTGTCCCTCTTCATTGTCTTTTTCTCTTTCCTGCCTCTCTTCATGCCACTTCTCTTTCTTTTTTTTGTTTCTACACTTTTCCTTTGTTATTATTTTCTTTATCATACTAGCTAACTAGCGCTGAGGGTTTGCACTTCAGTGCTCTAGTTAGCAACAGTTAGTACGCCAAGTGTCACTGTGTGGCAGGGAATTGCTAGCATATCTGTAACAAACTAATTCAGCAACCAATTTCTCCCACTTTTACAATGAATCTCTCGTTGTCCACTTACCGATGAGCCACTGGATGCTTGTCCACCTTACTCCCGCCACTGTCGTAACCGTTGTCATGGAGATGTCGAAGCCCAGAAGCCACGCCCACAATCATACGGCTAGCTTGCTCCCAAGTGATGACATGTGTCTGCAAGTATTTCAGGAGAGATCCCAGGGGATAGAATTTGGTAACCAGGTAGAACTGGAGGGGGGAGGGGCCAGCTGAATCCATGGCTTCCTTGGCAACGCCAGTGAGGTACTCCACAATATGGTGGTGGGGGGTGGAGTCAAGGGACGAAATATCTCGCTCATTCTCATACCAAGACTGGCTGGAGCAGGGAAGGGGAGGAGTTTGGAAGGGGGAGGAGTTTGGCAACGGGGGAGGAGTTTGGCAAAGGGGGAGAGGAAATTCGAAGGGAGGAGATTGAAAGGAAAGAAATATTGTTTTCAGTTTATGAAGCCTAAAATAATAATTATTATTCGATGCAGACACACCAATCTTGTATTTATGTCTACCGTTTTGTTTATAAATCACTGTAGTATAGAAATGTGACCAGGACAAGATTCAGAATTGATGAGGGATGGGGAACGAGCTGATAATTGTAATGGTTGTGCTGGTACATGATATTCTCAATTCATACTCCACATAATTCATACTCCACATAATTCATACTCCATATAATTCATACTCCATATAATTTCTATTTTTTAATATTTTGATAGTTACTTTTTAGTGTTTTTTTGATCATTTATTGTTAGCTATTTATTAATGTTTTTTCTTCTTCATTCAATCATTCATTTATTCATTCAATCAATCATTTATTCATTCAATCATTCATTCAATCATTCATTTATTCATTCAATCATTCATTTATTCTTTCATTTATTCATTCTCTCATCCATTCCCTTGCTCATAAGTTAAACATACAGAGAAAAATTGCTATTATTATAATTATTTCAGCCAACGACTGAATCTTTCATTTATTCATTCTCTCATGTATTCTTTCCCTTGCCCAGTCTTTCATTCCTCCACATCAGACCCTACTCATCCACTCATCATACAACAGATTACTTTAGTAAGGAAAAGTAACTTTGGCTCGAAAGAAAGTAGCAACAGCCAGTTCACCTGCTAATGGAGCGCCCCTAGGCTAATTATCCCTAACCAATAATTCAGCACACACATACATACCTGAGTTGTGAGTATATCTTGACTGCCACTAGCTGATTGTCACAAGTCGCGGAGTAAACTCGACCAAACCTACCCTGGCCCACTAGCTGGTGCAGTGTCCATGGCAACGGAGCATTATGAGAACCAACAACATTCTCCTCCCTGCCACGCCCACCTTCTTGGCGTGTGCGAAGCACTTTGGATTCCTTTCTCTGACAGATGCAAAGGACGGCAACAGCGACAATGGTCGCTGCAGCAATCACCATGAAAAGTACCACTGACATTGCCACAGCAACATGAGAGGCCACACCTCCTCGACTTTCATTGAACGGCACCATCTCAGCTACACACACACACACACACACACATACTAATTACTGACCACCATTTCAGGACTGTAAAGTTAGCTAGCTCGGCTACAAAGAATCCCAAATTAAATATTTGGAGACCCTGACTGTCTTTGCAGTTGAATAAAGTGTTTCTAGCCACATGACTGGTACACCCATAATTCGGGGGCGGAGGGGTGTGTGTGGCTTTGTCCCAATTTCTCCTTGAATGCTCCGGGGAGTAAATGAGAACTTCCTGTACACTACTACGTCACTAATGTTCCCTTTGCAGGTAAATCTGGAGGAATGACTACAAGCCACATCCATAAGTCATGCCCATATAAACGGGTGGAGAAGCCTGACATATTGAACTTACCACAACTTTATTCCTTCAACTATGCAACAAGTGTAAGACAGGATACACTCAATCTCCTCTTGCACCTTGGGACCTTAAGGTGCCCGTATCTCAGAGAAAGAAGCTAGTTTCTTAATTATGTACACGTTCAGACTACTTTTTCAGGCTAGAGCACAATCCTCCTTCACTTTCATCCTCAGTAGACTTCTTCACGACACAACTCTCCAGAACTAGAAATGGTTTGCTCGCAATACCACACTCAATGGCTGTCAAATTAACACAGTCACGTGGTAAGCATTGATATATAATTGCATGCCTAATTAGTGCCCGCGTATAGTGGCATCCGGATAAGAGTGGATTGAGTGTATTAGGACTCCCAACATACAACTTACTGTCAGTGAGCTGCTTCAGTTGAGTAGTGTAGGAGTCAACACCCACTGCCGTAGTATCTAAATAGACTTTCACGTCAGACAGCACACAACCAACTGTATTACAGCAGCAGCTATAACTATTGAAAATATTGCTCAATCTTTCAAACACACACTCTGAAGAGACTCCTCTACACTCAGCAAAGTTACTACAGTCAGAAGTCAACGTGTAGTCTCCATCATGATTGGGGATTATTAAACGTGCGGTACATACCTGGAAAATAAAATACAACATAAATTATAGTTGCTAATACATGAGAGAGAAGTGTCCTCCCCATACTGTACGATGCGTGTAATAAATTGTTTATTAAAAAATAGCAATTTTTTCTCTTTTTCACAGCCAATATAGTTAATTATAACTTAATTGCTTATTGCGCATTGGATGTTTCCATAACACTAAACATTCAGAGGCTACTCTACCTTACTTCTAAAAAAATTTGTTGTCCACAACTACACACGGGCATGTTGAATGGGAAAGTATCTTGCATGATGCGGAAATTCTTAAGGAAAATATCCAAATATATTTGTTTATACTTTATAGTGTAAAATTTGTTACTCCACCCTCCAGCTAGCTAGAGAGGATAAGTCAAAATTCTGAAACGTTTACTTATCTCCTGTAATTAACATCAAATCTAACCATATGAATAAATTCATGGCTTACACTCGCGTCCGGGCACGTTTCATTAGAGATTAATTTAGATAAATCAGGTTGACAGGTCACAAACTGCTTCGTCATTGTCCTATTCACGCAAGGCAAACTAAACATCGGACACTCAAGAGGCTGGACCTCAGACATTTGTAGAACAACTATGATAACGAGGCACTGACTGGTTATCCTCAGTACGGAGCAACTCCCGGAAAACAAGTTTGTCATCTTATTCGCCATCTTGGGTAACGGGCTTTGATGCTGCGTGCAGCATCAGCAGCGGCAAGCTTTGACGTCATTAAAGATTAACCACACATCCTACTTCTTAAAATGACAAAAATTTTTTGGCAAGAATGTAAAAGGTTCACGAATAGTTT